>ULXZ01034722.1_pt1 | contig 28809 bp, 27 predicted proteins | sample 1961701 | NCBI WGS metagenome assembly ULXZ01 (sample SAMEA4835850, study PRJEB28245) | human gut metagenome | biome: gut microbiome; material: fecal sample | place: Denmark | collected 2008 | reverse complement strand
CTTGAGAATGTGGTGTCAACTTTTATGATACAATATCAGAATGAGCGGTTAAGAGCGGAGATTGCTGTTGTAAAAAAAAGATTGCCTTGAGGGAAGAGAGATTCGCAGCGCAACTCAAGGCGAAAAAGCTGCATTCGTCAAAGAACTGCGTGACAAAGGGCATAAGCTGAATTATTTGCTGAATGCGATTGGTTTATCGCGTTCAACATATTATTACGAACTTAGCAAAACGGATAAAGTCAGCGAACGCAATGCCGATTTATCGATCGAAATCATTGCTGTTTTCAATGAGAATAAAAGACGATATGGTGTAAGACGAGTACATAGGGAACTTATAAATCGTGGTTTTAATGTAAATCACAAGCGAGTCCAGCGAATTATGCACCAGCTTGCATTGCTCGGTAAACGTCCCAAAGAAAAATATCACTCTTACAAAGGCGAGGTCGGCAAAGTTGCTGACAATATCATAAATCGAGATTTCAGGACAGAAAAGCCATTGCAAAAGTGGACGACTGATGTGTCGCAGTTTAATCTGCCATGGGGTAAATGCTATATTTCTCCTATTCTAGATATGAATACGAATGAGATTATTTCTTACAATCTTTCTCTCAACCCAAACCTAGAACAAATCAAGGATATGCTTGCAAAGGCATTTAAAAGATTTCCTTCGGTAAAAGGTCTGATTATGCATTCGGATCAAGGATGGCAGTACCAACATGTATTTTACAGGGATGAGCTTGAGAAACACGGAATCATTCAATCCATGTCTCGAAAAGGCAACTGCTATGACAACTGCATTATGGAAACTTTTTTCGGTAGATTGAAGAACGAGATGTTCTATGGGTTCGAGAAAGATTATCCATCTTTTGAATCTTTTTCAAATGCTATTGCTGAGTACATTGATTATTATAATAACAGAAGAATCCAAGCTAAAACAAAATGGATGCCTCCCTCTAAATTTAGGAAAACACCCATGATACAAATATGATTATTCAATTTTTAAGCGGTGTCCAGAAAACTGGGTACATAGGTATTAATTAATTAATTAATTAATACCTATGTTACTTTGATTGTAAAAGAAATATTGTAGTGATATAATGAAAGTACACACTTTCATGGTTATTAGATGAATTCCGCCTTGTAGAATTTATGGAATATGAGAGTGTCTTGCAGAAATAGTATGGTTGATATATTACGTATATTGCAATATATTGACTATGCAAAATAAAAATCCAACATAGATATACGAGGGATGATATGAATTCAATCATAAACCATGAAAGCAACAAACAAAAATGTCAGAAGTTTACTTCTCAAAATGAAGTAAAAAAAATGCTTGATTTAGCAGATTATAAGGAGAATCTATTCGGGAAAAAAATTCTAGAGTATTCTTTTGGTAATGGAAACATTATCAAGGAAGTTGTAAAAAGATATATAGATGATGCATATAAAAAGAAAATAACAAACGAGGAAATTTCAAAAGGATTATCTGCAGATATTTATGGTATAGAAATTGATATTGAATTGTATAAAAAATGTGTCGACGATTTAAATTGCTTGATTGAAAAGTATGGAATTCCTTCCGTTAATTGGTCATTATTCTGCCGAGATACCTTAAAATGGGAGACAGAAATAAAGTTTGATTTTGTTATTGGAAATCCACCATATATATCATATCGCTATATAGATAGCAAAAACAGAGATTATATTAAAAGGAATTTTTCTTGTTGTCAAAAGGGAAAATTCGATTATTGTTATGCATTTTTAGAAAAAGGTATAAAGCTACTTTCTAAAAGTGGGAAAATGGTACAATTAGTTCCTAGTAATATTTATAAAAATGTATTTGCTAATGAATTACGAAAAATGTTAGTAAAAGGTATAGAAATTATTTTAGAGTATCCTGACCAGTCTTTGTTTAAAGATACACTTACGACTAGCAGTATATTTTTATTTAAAAATAATTCATCGAAAAAGGCAGTAAAATACTTGAATGTTACCCAAAATAAACATTTTGTAATTTCTAAAAAATCTTTAGGTGATAAATGGGAGTTTAAAGCACAAGAAAAAGAGAGTTCTTCTGTCAAAATGATCAGATTTGGTGATAGATACAATGCTTCTAGTTCCGTTGCTACTCTATTAAATGAAGCATTTGTAATAGAAAAATCAGGTAATATTGAATCTGCATGTCTAAGAAGAGGGGCAACGCCTCGCTTGCTAAGAAATCAGAAACATACATATATTATATTTCCTTATTATTTTAGTGAACAAGGAGATTTACAGCATTATGATGAAAACGATTTTAAAAATCGTTTTCCTAATACATATGCGCATTTGTTGAATTATAACAAAGATTTATTAAAACGAAATTCAGATAAAAGTGCTGAATGGTATGAATATGGGCGTTCGCAGGCGTTAAGGAATATAAATCAAGAGAAATTAATAATATCTACAGTTATAACCAATAGAGTGGAAATATACAATTTAGATAGAGATACTGTACCTTATTCTGGGATTTATATTATAGCGAATAATGAAGAGTATCCTTTGAATAAAGCTAAAGAAATTCTTGAAGACAAATCTTTTTTTGAATATATTACAAGTAGAGGGTTAAGTGTAAATGGAAAATCTATAAGGATTACATGCAAAGATATAAACGATTATTACTTCAAGGAGGAATAAGTCCATGGAGCAGCTTAAATATGTAATAGAAGACAAGACGATAGCGTATTTGTTAGGTGAAAATAACTTTACTAATGATGAATCTGCAATATTAGAACTAATCAAAAATGCCTATGACGCAGGTGCGCTTAATGTCCACCTTGTATTTTCTGAAGGAATGTTAAAAATTATTGATGATGGAATTGGTCTCAATGAAAATGATATTCGTAAATTATGGATGCATGTTGGAAAAAGTGAAAAAAAATATGATATATTAGATGCTAATAATCATCAACGTGTCTTAGCCGGTTCAAAAGGTGTTGGTCGTTTTGCGATGGCTAGGATTGGTGGCAAGATTTCTGTTTATAGCAAAAAAGAGAATAGTGAAGCGATTATTTGGGAAACAGATTGGAACGTTTCACAAATCAAAAAAGATATTCATAATACAACAACAGGAACGACTATAATTATTGAGCAGTTAAGAGAGAAGTGGGGAAAATCGAAAATAAATAACTTAGTTGATTATTTATCTAGAACATATAATGATAATGCTATGAAAATTTTTATAGAGCATTCTGATTACAATGGAATAGTTTCCTCATACTTACCTAAAGCAGAGTTAGGAATTAATTGTCTGTCTTATATTAGAATTAAATATGATAGCATTAATCATATTTTAACTACGGACATTGATTCAGATGAGTTCCAAAATAGCGCTCAGCAATATTGTCCTGGTGTTAATTTGAATAGGCAAACTATAGTAACTAACATCTTCAATGAATTTGATGGATCCAAAGAATATGATTTAAATGATGATGAACTAAAATCTAGATTAACAGATTTAGGGGATTTTTCAGCTGAATTTCTTTTTTCTGTAAAGCCCAATCGACTAGAAATTGAGAAGTTCTTATATAAACATCGTGGACCTCAACAAACCATCTCCGGTGGTGTGGTGCTGTATAGGAATGCTTTTAGTATTGCATTATATGAGGGAAAAAAAGATTGGCTCCAGTTTGGAAAAAGGTCTAGAATTTCTCCGGCTGCAGCATCCCATCCAACAGGAGCTTGGCGTGTACGCGAAAACCAAATAGCTGGAAAGGTTGAAATTGATAAAGAACGGAATGCTGTACTATTGGATTTATCTAATAGACAAGGTTTAGACGAGAATATATACTATGAGTTATTTGTTAGAATAATTCTTACGGGAATTGCGGAATTCGAACGATATAGGCAAGGTATTATACGCCTTATTGATAAAAAAAATAAAAAGGAATCTAAGGTTGTAGAAACGCCTGTATCTGATAAGATTGCAAAAAATCCTAAAGCAATTCCGCAACTATCAGAGAAAGAGACGCATCAGCTTATAGCTGAAATAAAAACATTCAGACAAGAACAACAAGTGGCACGTCAAGAAAAAGAAGACGTTGAAAAACAATATAAATATGATGTGCAAATTTTGAATGTATTAGCAACTGTAGGGCTTAAAGCATCGGCAATTGCACATGAAATGAAAAATGATCGTAATATAATTTCAGAAAACATAGATTCTATCATTACTGCTTTAAAGGATTACGAGATGTGGGAAATACTTAATTCTCCTGAATGTACAGATAAAGCTTATAAAAATGTTCCTGATTTACTTAATAAAAATAAAGAAAAATGTATCAAGATTTTACGCTTTATGAATATCATGCTTTCTCAAATTGAAAAGAATCAATTTAATCCTCAGACATATTGTGTAAAAAGTATATTGGATAAAATAAATAATACTTGGAAAACAGATTACGCTTGGGTTGAGATTCACTTAGATGTAGACGCAAATATAAATTATTTAATATCTGAAGATGTTTTTCAAGTAATATTTGATAATTTAATATTAAATAGTATACAACAGAATGATAGAAAAGATCATTTGGATATTCATGTAAAAGTTGCACTAGATAATGATATCTTGCATTTATCTTATTCGGATAATGGAAAGGGCCTTGATAAAAAATATAAAGATAATCCTATGAAAATATTAGAGGTTCATGAAACTACAAGACAAAATGGTCATGGACTTGGAATGTGGATTGTCAATAACACAATAAAAATGGCCAAAGGAGAGATAAAAAATATATTTGGTAGTGATGGATTTCAAATAACGTTTACCATTGGAGATGTATAATGGTGAAAAAATATCGGCTGGTGTACATTGATGATGAAATGGAAATATCACTTAGTCATTATTTAGATAAACATCTTAAGGATGAATTAGATGGTACTATTGAATTAGAATGTGAAGAAATTAAATTTGATCCAAATTTAGGATATAATAGTTTAATAAATGATATAAGAGTAAGAAGAGCTAATATAATTTTGATAGATTCAAGACTTTTTGAGGATAGAAATGCATCAAAAGGTAAGTTTTCTGGTGAGGAGTTTAAATTTATAATAAAACGGACGTATCCTTATATTGAAGTACTCGTGATTAGTCAAAACAAAATGGATGCGTCACTTCAAATAATACCAAAGTATAATTGTGATTGTGGTATGTCGCCAGAAGAATACTATGATGCTAATTTACTACAGCATATAAAGAATGCAATTGCCCAAGTAGATCTTTACAGAACATTAGCTAATTGCTTTGAAGAAAATGATAATTGGGAACCACTAATAAAGGAAAGAGCGATAAGTAACCTTAAGGGAACTGAATCATATACTGAATTGACGAAAGAGGATATTGATAGACTTGTTATCGGATTTAAAGAATTAACGGAGAAAATAAATGGATGATGATTACAGATTAGCGGAGAGTTGTGAATCATTTGGTAATATAAGTGAGAAAAAGAAAGTATTAATGAATGAAATCAAATCTGCTCATCCTAGAGCTAAAGATATTCATAAGATAGTTTCTGAGAATACTAGTGAGTTTAAATCTAAATTCCTAAAAGTTTATTGTTATCGGTGTGCTTATTGTGGAACTTCACTGCGAATAAATGCAAAGTCACAATTTGAAATTGATCATTTTATTCCTAAAACCTCAAAGAGATTTAGAAGTGAAACTGATGCTGGATTTATTGGAAATCTTGTTTTAGCTTGTCATACTTGCAATCATAACAAAAGCAACTTTGAGTTATCGGAGAGTTCTCAAGAAATATTAAATCCGGATCTTGAAAAAATTAAAAAGATTTATTATAGAGATAACATGTTTTATATAAGAGTTTCGCAAGATGCTTCCCAGGAAGCGATAGATTTTTATAAGAAATTAGAACTTGGAAGAGAGACTTGTCGAATAGATTATTTGTTGTTAAGTATGATGGAATTACGTGATAAAATAGTGAACAATGATAGTTTAAAATGTCAGCTAAATGAAAAGATAGAATTCTTATGTGTAAAGCGTAACATTATGATATAAAATTTAAATTATTCAAATTATTAATTTAAGGTATAATTAAAGCTTACAATAATGGGCGTTAGTCCAAATTTGTGGGTTGGACTGTTACATGAGTGTGGATCACAACCGTAAGCGTCAAATAAAACGGCATTGGTCTAAATTTTGGGGTTGGGTTGATACATGAGTGTGGGTGGACATATTAAAATATGTTTTTTGGGCTATAGTCCGGTAGCGTTATCAAAGATGAGCAGCGGCGGCACGCCGCCGATATAATTGAATATATCTTTCAATCCCTGACAGACACATTCAGCATTTTCTCCGCCGAACACTTGGCAGAAGCTGTCGTTACTGTAAGGGAAGGAGACAACCAAATATTTAAGCCTTGTCTTTTCGCCCTTGACAATGAAATCAGCATCGCCAAAATCTACTTGCGCAGTACCTGGTGCTCAGATAAGCTCAAGACTGGCTTTTGGCAAAATATGCTCGCGCATCTTTTTGACGTACCGTTGCACCACGCTGTAGCTTCCGGTATAACCAAATTCGTCAACAAGACGGTCATAAACACGCTTAGCAGTGTGCTTCTGCTTGTACCAGCTTTTCTTATCCTCTTCAAGCCAAGCATCTATAGTCTGCTTATGTAAAATGGATTGGTGAGTTGTTTTAATCGGTGGTTTCTCTGAAAAATCGTCCTTAGAGATGTATTTGCGAATAGTTTTGGAATCTATACCAGTTTCACGAGTGATTTCTGAAATTCGGCATCCACTATTATGCAAATCTCTGATATAATTAACTTGGGACATTTTGAGCATCTACCTTTCCTCCTTTATTCGTAGTAGCTGACAAATAAAGGATATATTATTTGGTATGTTGTGGCAAGGTGTCCCGCTTTTTTCAGGGAAAATCCCTTCCTGATATTAGGGAATTTTGATTTTTTTGGTACTTTTAGTGTATCATATACACTCTGAAAATAACAAAAATAAATCAGCCATACAATTGCTACTGTAGATGCTGAAGTTTTTGTGTACTACCATAAGCTCCCAATCTTGCGTATACAAAAAAATCAGGACCGCTTTTGCGGTCCTGGTCAAAATCTTTATTTCTTGAAATTTACGCTATAGTTAGCTAGTACGTTTTCTGGCATCAACAAATCGACATTGTACCTTTTTGACTAAATCTACTTTTTGGGTACCGGCGGAGCTTACTGCTCCTTAGCTAACAGGTCCTTAAAGTACTGACGTTCTTCGGGCGGAGTTTTTAAAATATCCATGGCTTGGTCAATGGAGACATTCATTGTAGACATAAGATTTTTGATGCTTTCAGCTTTGCCTTCAGCCAAACCTTCAGCTCTTCCATCATTAATGCCAGCTTCATAAATTTGCTTGCTGAAATTATCCATAGTTGTGAGTCCCTCCTTTGTGGTTTTGAGATTATTAATGCATTGTGAAAGTTTTCCCTGGCTAAAATCATCTGCGGCGGCGGTAGAAAAATATTGCATAAGTTGTGCAATATCGCTGCTATCGTTAACCTCTGCGTTGATATAGCACATATGCAGGCCATCGTTGTAGGGAGTAGTGGTATCGCCTAAAAACTTTAAAATAGGGTAGCAGGTTTTACCAAGCTTCCAGATATCTGTCTGGCTGATATAAAAAATGTGCAGTTCGGGTACAGATGCATAAGTTTGATCACCTTTAAAAAAGTATTCATTGATGATAGTTGATGCGTAATAAAGCATCCGTTTTTCGTGTGCAATACCACCATCTGCCTTCTGAATTTCAATTTCATAAAGCTTGTTGTTGGCATCTTCAGCGAGTACATCCATAATGATGTTGTGCGAGGAGAGCTTGCTGATGACATATTGCGTTTTGTTCTTTTTGATTACCAGTGTTTTGATACCGGTAAGGATACGCAGAATGTGCTCACAGGCCTCTTTGTCCTCTAAAACAGCTCTGGCAAGCAAGTCGTTGAACAAGGTCATGCCTAAGATGTGCTTTTGCAGCTCTTCCTGTGTCAGCAGGAGACTGCTTTCGGATAGTTTTTTGGTCATAGTTTCCTCCTTTAATTATAATATTTGCTCCGGCAAAATACAACATAAGCTGCCAAACAAAAAAGCAGTACACATAGCATCCGAAAGTTCGGATACCATAGGTACTGCTAAATTACTACCGACGTAAGCCGATAGGCACTGCTTATTTTGTTGTAAATTTGAAGCTAAGCTAAGTATAAAGAAAAGGGAAAACAAAGTCAAGAGAAAATTCTAAAAATAACAAAAATAAAATCGGCCATACAATTGCTACTGTAGATGTCGGTGCTTTTTGCTACTACCAACATTTTCCTGCAATTTCTGTAACCTACTTTACAAAATCTGCGCTATACACTTTTTCTACGAGAAAACTGCAACTTTTTGTTGACAATTACAAAGAATTACTGTATTATCATGTACATAACTTAATAACGGGCAATGAAGAGAAGAGTAAATGTACGAGCCTGGCAAAGAGAGCCTTCGTGATGGTGCAAGAGGGAGCAGGTGGTGACATTGAAGATGGTCTTGGAGCCGATGGGCTGAGATGCATGCATTTAGGCCGTCCGGGTGCACCCGTTACAGTGCTGGAGTATTAAAGGGTAAACAATCCCTGCGTACTTGATGAGGTCCGTGTGGTGACATATGGATGAATTAGGGTGGTATCACGAAGCAACGCTTTCGTCCCTGTATTTTTACAGGAACGGAAGCTTTTTTATTGCTCATCCTCCTGTAACAAGTCGAAAATCTAAGTTAGGAAATGTAGGAGGAACAAACAATGCCGATTAAAATCAATGACCATTTATCCGCTATCTGCCAACTGCAGGAGGAAGGAATTTTTACCATGACAGAGCAGCGTGCGACAACGCAGCGTATTCGTCCGCTGAAGGTGTGCGTGCTGAACCTGATGCCGCTGAAGAAGCCGACGGAAATTCAGCTGCTGCGCCTTTTGGGCAATTCTCCGCTGCAGATAGAGGTTGATTTCTGCCGTACTGTGAGCCGTGAAACTACGCATACCGATAATTCGTATCTTGACCGCGCTTATCTGGAGTTTGATGATGTTAAGGACCGCTATTACGATGCCTTCCTGATGACAGGTGCGCCTGTAGAAACCATTCCCTTTGAGGCTGTTGATTACTGGAAGGAAATCGAAGCTTATCTGGATTGGGCAGAATATCACTGCTATTCTACGATGACACTTTGTTGGGGCGCGCAGGCTGCCTTGTACCATTATTATGGTGTTAACAAGACGATTTTGCCGGCGAAAATGTTTGGCATCTTTCCCTATGGCCTGACAGTGAAGAATCATCCGCTGCTGCGTGGCTTTGATGACAGATATTTTATTCCGCAGTCACGCCATACTGCTGTTGATGATGATGCGATTGATGCCTGCAAGGCTCTGCAGGTGCTGTCCCGTTCGGTAGAAAACGGTATCAACATCTGTGCTACCAAAGATTTGCGCCGCATTTTCGTTTTAGGCCATTTTGAGTATGATCGCTATACCTTGGCTAATGAATATTTCCGCGATAAGAAAAAGAATTTGCCGATTGATTTGCCGGAGTTCTACTTCCCAGATGGCGATACAACGCAGGAACCGGTTTTTAAATGGCGCAGTTACGCGCATCTGTTCTATATGAACTGGCTGAACATTGTTTACCAGGATACGCCGTATGATTTGCACGAGCTGGCACCGGCGAGCGGTAATAAGCTGGATAAGGCTTTGGGCGAATATAACAAAATTCTTTTGCAGCTGCAGCGCATGGGTGCAGCAATTCCTGCCAATCAATAATACAATGATAAATTGTTAAAGGAGCGATAGAAAATGAGTGATTTTAAAATCAATACCAAATGTTTAGTAGGTGGTTATAAACCGGGCAACGGCGAACCGCGCCAGATTCCTATTGTCCAATCCACTACATTTAAGTACGATACAAGCGAGGCGATGGGCAAGCTGTTCGACCTGGAGGCTACAGGCTATTTTTACTCCCGCCTGCAAAACCCGACCTGCGATTTCGTAGCAGCTAAGATTGCGGAGCTGGAGGGCGGCGCTGCAGCAATGCTCACTTCCTCCGGACAGGCAGCGAACTTCTTTGCCCTGTTCAACATCTGCGAGGCGGGCAGCCATATTGTTGCTTCTTCTTCGATTTACGGCGGCAGCTATAATCTTATTGATGTAACACTGGCAAAGATGGGTGTAACAGCGACCTTTGTTTCGCCCGATGCTACGGACGAGGAGCTGGACGCTGCTTTTCAGGACAACACCAAGGCAGTGTTTGGCGAAATTATTGCTAATCCTGCGCTGACGGTGCTGGATATTGAAAAATTTGCCAATGCAGCGCATCGTCATGGTGTGCCTTTGATCGTGGACAACACCTTCCCGACACCGATTAACTGCCGTCCGCTGGAATGGGGCGCAGACATCGTAACGCATTCGACCACGAAGTATATGGATGGACATGCTGCCTGCCTTGGCGGTGCGATTATCGACGGCGGCAAGTTCGACTGGCTGGCGCATGCCGATAAGTTCCCCGGCCTGTGCGCACCGGATGAATCCTATCACGGTATTACCTACGCCGAAAAGTTTGGCAAGGAGGGTGCGTTTATTACCAAAGCAACGGCGCAGCTGATGCGTGATTTCGGCGCTGTGCAATCACCGCAAAGCGCGTTCATCCTGAATCTTGGCCTGGAATCGCTGCATGTGCGTATGCCGCGCCATGTAGAAAACGCTCAGGCTATAGCGGAATTTTTGGAGCAGCAGCCGCAGGTGGAATATGTCAACTACCCCGGACTTCCATCCAATAAATACTATGCTTTGGCGCAAAAATATCTTGGCAACGGCGGCTGCGGCGTAGTTTCCTTCAACCTGAAGGGAGGACGCAAGGCGGCGGAAGAATTCATGAAGCGCTTGCAGCTTGCGGCAATCGAAACACATGTTGCCGACGCGCGTACCTGCTGCCTGAACCCGGCAACTACAACGCATCGTCAGATGACGGATGAGCAGCTGGCGGTGGCCGGTATTCCTGCAGGCTTGGTTCGTCTGTCCTGCGGTTTGGAGGATAAGGAAGATTTGCTGGCGGATTTGCAGCAGGCTTTGGCAGGCATTGCGGGTTAAAGCATGCAGCTTTTATAGTGAAGTTTGAAGGCTGGTCCTGTGGGCCGGTCTTCTTTTTTACATAGTTATGCTATACTATTTATTTACATCTTGCGTATTAAAGTGTACAATAAATGTAATCAAGTCTGGCAAAAAACAGATATTTTGCTTAGATAAAAGCTGTAATAAATGGAGGAAGGGGCTATGTGTATGGATTTGTATAATGTACAAAAGCTGCTGCAGGCCAAGGTTCTGACCGGCAGCGAGCTGATGCACCGCCAAATTGAGTCCTGCTGCGGCAGTGACATGATGAGCGATGTTCTGGCCTTTACCAAACGCAACACCTTGCTGTGCACGGGACTGACTAATATGCAGGTAGTGCGCACCGCCGATATGACGGAGCTGAGCGCGCTGGTATTTGTGCGTGGAAAGGTGCCTGATGCTGATATTGTGGCAGCGGCGGCGGAAAACAATCTGCCGGTTCTGGCTACCGATTATACCTTATTTGAAGCCTGCGGCATTCTTTACGGAGCAGGTATCCGTGGCTGCAGCAAAAAGGAGTAAAGCAAAATGACAGACAGTAAATCAGTAAAATTAGCCTTTGACTGCGTTGGCGGAGATTTTGAGCGCGCAGGCGAAGCTTCTTCTAAAATAAAAAAGATGCTGCAGCGCCTGGGCATTCCGGCAGATATTGTGCGCCGTATTGCTATCGGCACCTATGAAGCGGAGATGAATGTTATCATTCACGCCGGCGGCGGCAATGTAGCGGCCGAGGTTTTCCCGGATGCTACGGTTATTACGGTAACCGACCACGGCCCCGGCATCCCTGATATCAATAAGGCCTTGCAGGAGGGCTGGTCTACTGCGCCTGATTATGTGCGTCAGATGGGCTTTGGCGCCGGCATGGGCCTGCCTAATATGGTAAAGTGCTCCGATAAGTTCGATATTCAGTCCAAGGTGGGTGAAGGAACCTGCATCACGATGCAGTTCAAGCACCAGAGCGAGGATTTGTAAGAGATTTTAGGAAACGAGGTGATACGCAATGGCTCCTCAACCAACAACATATTTCCATTCGGTGGAATTGCAGCGGAATAAATGTCAGGGCTGCGTATCCTGCGTCAAGCTGTGTCCGACAGAGGCCATCCGCGTACGCAACGGCAAGGCGGAGATTTTGGGAGACCGCTGCATTGACTGCGGTGCCTGTGCTGCAGGCTGTCCCTATCATGCCTTTAACGTAAAAACCGACACGCTGGAGGGCTTGGCAGATTATGCTTATAATATTGTGCTGCCTGCGCCTTCACTGTATGCGCAGTTCCCGGATAATATTCCGCTGGAAAGCATCTGGCAGGGCCTGCATAATATAGGCTTTGATGAAATTTTTGATGTTTCACTGGCTTCGGAGTATATCGCCCTGGAAATAGAAGAATATGTAAAAAAGAACAGCAACGGACGCAAGCCGTTGATTTCATCTACCTGCCCCGCAGTTATGCGTCTGATTCAGGTAAAGTTCCCCGAGCTGATTAAGCAGGTGGTGCCTGTGCTGCCGCCGGCAGAGGCTGCCGCGATTTACGTGAAGCATGAAGCAGCGGCGCGCAAGCAGCTGCCGAAGGAGCTGATAGGCGTATGGTTTATTTCGCCCTGTCCGTCCAAGGAAACTAATATCCGCCAGTCGGTAGATGTGCATCACACAGAGCTTACCGGCAGCTTCAGCCTGTCGGAGATTTACGGCCTGCTGCTGAAGAATCTTGGCGGTACGCATGAGCTGAATGTGCGCACCGGTTCCTCTTACGGCATGGCCTGGGGAACCTACGGCGGCGAAATAGAAAGCGCCGGAATTACCAACGGTCTGGCAATTCACGGCATTGATAATGTGTATGACCTGCTGGAGCAGGTTTCCATGAATAAAATGCCGCAGCTTGATTATGTGGAATGCAGTGCCTGCAAAGGAGGCTGTCTGGGCGGCCTTCTTGCAGCAGAAAACAAGTTTGTAGCCGAATGTAACCTGCGCAGGCGTATCGCAAGCCTGCGGGAGGAGGAGCCGGCGGACAGGCGTGAGGCGATGGCGCGCACGATGGTGCTGGAGGATTTCCCTCATTCGGAGGCTTACCGCAAGAAGCTGGTGGCGCGTCCAATGATGCAGCTTGATGATGATATCATGGAAGCGATGAAAAAATTTGAGCGCATGGAAGAAGTGCTCTGTTCCTTGCCCGGTCTGGACTGCGGTGCCTGCGGCGCACCCAGCTGTCAGGGACTGGCGGAGGATATCGTGCAGGGCAAGGCGCACGAGATAGATTGTATTTTTAAATTGCGTGCCAGTGTACATAAATTGTCACAGGGCATGCTGGAGCTGGCTAAGCAGATACCTATTTATCATGAGCCGGCAGAAATAAATAAAACGGAGGCAGACAACGATGAAGGTTAAAGAGATGATTGAGAAGCTTGATTTGAAGCTTCTGACTAAGGATGTAAGCGAGGACGCTTTATATGCAGAGGTAGAAGGCGGTTATGCTTCCGATTTACTGAGTAATGCTATGGGCCAGGGCCAGACCGGTATGGTTTGGGTAACTATGCAGGGACATCAGAATGTTGCTGCTGTTGCTTCCCTGATTGGCTTTGCGGCAGTTATCGTAGCAGGCGACGGTCCGGTTGCGGAGGATACGCTGCATAAGGCAAATCTGAATGATGTTGTTGTTGCGGCAACCGAGGAGCCTGCTTTTGAGGTTATCGGCAAGCTGTATGAATTGGGTGTTGGCAAGAAGGACTAAGCAATGCGGACAGTTCTGGCGGATTTACATGTACATACGCTGCTTTCGCCCTGTGCTGAGGTAGAAATGACACCGCATCATATTGTGATGCGTGCCGCCGAGTATGGCATTGGCGCTGTTGCTATTACCGACCATAACGCCAGTGCCAACGTGCCGGCTGCGCTGGAGGCAGCGCAGCGCTACGGCGTGAAGGTATTTCCCGGTATGGAAGTGGAAAGCAGTGAAGAGGCGCATATTGTGGCGCTGTTTGATACGCTGGAGCAGCTGCAGAGATGGCAGCTGCTGGTTGATGAGCATATGAACGGTATGCTGAATGATGTCGAAAGTTTCGGCGCCCAGTATGTAGTAGATGCCGAGGACGAGTTTGTGCGTGAGGAGCAGCGTTTGCTGCACGCACCGCTGTCGTTGACAGCGGCGCAGATTGTGCAGCAGGTTACAGCTTTGGGCGGCCTTACCATTGCCGCTCACATTGATCGTCCTTCCTACAGCATTCTGGGACAGCTTGGTTTTATTGAGCCGGACTTCGGCTTTGCTGCTGCCGAAATTTCTGCAGCAGGCTGGCGTCGCAAGATGCAGTCGAAGCTGCAGCGTTTGGCAGGTTATCTGCCGTTTGTTACGAATTCCGATGCACATAATATTTATGATTTTGTACAGGGACCGAAAAATTTACTACAGGTGGAGGAATTAACGATAGCAGAGCTGAAATTGGCCTTGGCAGGTAAAGGGATGCGAGCTGTCCTTGCAGGACGATTTTCAGACTTTTGCAAAGAATAATATAAATAGAGTATGCTATATGACGAAATTTACGCAAATAGTATTGTGCAATTATCTGTTAAATGGTATACTGAGTGAGTAAGTTTACAAAAAATCCTTTAGAGGAGGGGTAGTATGAACAATAGTGAAAACCGTCTTGAGCGTAAATGCAGCTGCTGCGGCGGCGATAATCCGGAAAAGCAGCGCATAGATGCCATTCTGGAAAAGTACGCAGATGTTAAGGGACCGTTGATTCCTATTCTGCAGGAAGTGCAGAACCTGTACAACTATTTGCCTAAGGATGTACTGGAGTATATTGCCGATAAAACAGGTACGCCGATTTCCGAAATTTACGGCGTAGTAACCTTTTATTCATTGTTCCATCTTAATCCGCGCGGACGCAATGTTATTCGCGTCTGCCAAGGTACTGCCTGCCATGTGCGTGGCGGCAAAACAATTCTGCAGGCTTTGGAAAAGCAGCTGGGTATTAAGGCCGGACATACGACCGATGACCTGCGCTTTACTCTGGAAACTGTAGCCTGCATCGGTGCCTGCGGCTTGGCGCCGGTTATGCAGATTAACGATGATACGCATGGACGCCTGACTACCGATAAGCTGGCAGGCATTTTGGCAAGGTATAAATAAAATGCGGGAGCTGGCATTACACATCTTGGATATAGCCCAAAATTCTGTGGCTGCCGGTGCCCGTCACATCTGGCTGACTGTCAGCGAAAATGAACAGGGGTACTTTGTTTTCAGCGTTCGCGATGACGGCAAGGGTATGGACAGCGAGATGCTGCAGCGGGTGCGCGACCCCTTTGTTACCAGCCGTACTACCAGAAAGGTAGGCATGGGGATTCCCTTTATCGATATGGTTACGCAGCAATGCGGCGGACATTTGGAGCTGCAGTCTGCGCCCGGAAAGGGAACCGAGCTGACTGCATATTTTGCGGCAGATAATATTGACCGGCCACCGCTGGGAGATATTGTGAGCAGCGTGCAGGTGCTGTTGGCAGGGGCGCCGCAGCTGGAGCTGGAATTTGCCTATAACGGTGCCAACGGCTCGCTGGTGTTCAGAACGCAGGAGGTCAGAGAAATATTAGGCGAAGCGTGTGACTTTGCCAATCCTGAAATATATGACTGGCTGGGTGCTTATTTAAAGGAACAGCTGGCACAGGTGCAGGGTAAGGAGGTATAAACGAATGAAAAGCTTAGCGGATTTACATGCTTTGAGAGATAAGCTGAAAGCAGATATCAAGCTGCGTCAGAGTTCCGGAACTAAAATTATTGTAGGCATGGGTACCTGCGGTATTGCTGCCGGTGCGCGCGAGGTTATGAGCGCTATCCTGCAGGAGCTGAACAAGCGTCATTTATTTGATGTGCAGGTGCAGCAGACAGGCTGTATCGGCATGTGCGAAAAAGAGGTGCTCGTGGATGTAGTGCGTCCGGGTGAAGCACGCATTACCTATGGCAAGGTAACCCCGGAGGATGTTCCCAAAATTATCGCAGAGCATGTGGTAAACGGTCATATTGTGGAAGAACTTGTCGTAGGCAGGCTGGATCAGGAATAAGCCGCAGGCAGGGTACACAACAGTTGGAGAAGCTGATGTATCATGGCTTGTAAACAAAACAGGTGGAGGAAAATATTATGCAGCATATAAGAGCTCACGTTTTAGTGTGTGGCGGTACGGGCTGTAAGGCTAACGGCTCGAAGGAAATTCAGCTGACTTTTGCCAGAGAGCTGCAAAAGTTTGGCCTGCAGGATGAGGTTATGGTTGTTGAAACAGGCTGCCATGGCTTCTGCGAGCACGGACCGCTGGTTATCGTTTATCCGGAAGGTACCTTCTATTGCAGTGTAAAGCCGGAGGACGTTAAAACCATTGTTGAAGAACATTTATATAAAGGACGCATCGTACAGCGTCTGCTTTATCGTGAACCCATAAATCAGGAGCAGGTTCCGCGTTATTCGGAAATCGGCTTCTACAAAAAGCAGCATCGCCTGGTATTGGCTAATTGCGGCGCTATCAATCCGGAAGCTATTGAAGAATATATCGCCGTAGGCGGTTATGAGGCATTGGCTAAGGCTGTTACGCAGATGACTCCGCAGGAGGTTGTGGACGAGGTTAAAAAATCCGGCCTGCGCGGTCGTGGCGGCGGCGGCTTCCCGACCGGTATGAAATGGCAGTTTGCCAAAAACTCCGAGAGCGATAAAAAGTATGTTATCTGTAATGCGGACGAGGGCGATCCGGGCGCATTTATGGACCGCAGCGTATTGGAGGGCGACCCGCACCGTGTATTGGAAGGCATGGCTATCTGTGGTTATGCTATGGGTGCGGATGAAGGCTATATCTATGTACGTGCGGAATATCCGCTTGCTATCAAACGCTTGCGTACCGCAATTGCTCAGGCTGAAGAAATGGGCCTGCTAGGCGAGCATATTTTTGAAAGCGATTTCAGCTTTACTATTCATATTAAAGAGGGTGCAGGTGCCTTCGTCTGCGGCGAAGAAACTGCACTGATGGCTTCTATCGAAGGCAAGCGCGGCATGCCGCGTCCGCGTCCGCCTTTCCCTGCGGTCAGCGGCCTGTGGGGCAAGCCGACGAATATCAACAACGTAGAAACCTTTGCCAATGTGGCGCAGATTATTGTTAACGGTGCAGACTGGTACTGCCGGCTTGGTACCGAAAAATCAAAGGGCACCAAGGTTTTCGCTTTGACCGGCAAAATCAATAATACCGGTCTGGCAGAGGTGCCTATGGGTATTACCATGCGCGAAATTATCTATGATATCGGCGGCGGTATTACCAACGGTAAAAAGTTTAAGGCTGTACAGATCGGTGGTCCGTCCGGCGGCTGTCTGCCTGAAAGCATGCTGGATTTGCCTGTTGATTATGATTCCCTGATTGCTGCCGGTGCTATGATGGGCAGCGGCGGTCTGGTTGTTATGGATGAGGATACCTGCATGGTTGACGTTGCCAAGTTCTTCCTGAACTTTACGCAGTCGGAATCCTGCGGCAAATGTACTCCCTGCCGCGAAGGCACGAAGCGTATGCTGGAAATCCTTACCCGTATTACGGAGGGCCAGGGACGCGAGGGCGATATCGAGCTGCTGGAAAACCTTGCCAAGAATATCAAGGAAACAGCTCTTTGCGGCTTGGGACAAACCGCTCCCAACCCTGTTTTGAGCACCCTGAAATATTTCAGAGATGAATACGAAGCGCATATCAAAGAGAAGCGCTGTCCTGCAGGCGTCTGCGAAAAGATGCTGCATTACGAAATCAGCGATGTCTGCCGCGGCTGCGGGCTGTGCGCACGTCAGTGCCCGGTACAGGCTATCAGCGGTTCGCCGAAAACAAAACATGTTATTGACCAGAACAAATGCATTAAATGCGGTGCCTGCATGACGGCGTGCCCGTTTAAGGCTATCAGCAAGGCATAAGGAGGGGACTGATGATGCAGATGGTTAATTTGACAATTGATGGAAAACAGATTCAGGCCCCCGCAGGCTCCAGTGTCCTGGAGGCTGCACGCAGCGCGGGTATTTATATTCCTACGCTGTGCTATCATCCGGACCTGCGTCCGGAGGGTGCCTGCCGCCTGTGCATGGTAGAAGCCAGCGGTGCACGCACTCTGGTTGCTTCCTGCGTATATCCCGTAAGCGAGGGTATGGTAGTAAAAACTAATACCTCCAAGGTACGCGAAGCACGCAAAACAGTGCTGGAGCTGCTTTTGACCAATCATCCGAAGGATTGCCTGTGCTGTCAGAAGAACGGTGACTGCGAGCTGCAGAAAATTGCCGCTGATTTGGGCGTGCGTAAGCTGCGCTTCGAGGGTGGCGAAACAAGAGCGCGTACTATTGATAACAGCAATCCGTCACTGGTACGCGATCAGGAAAAATGCATTCTTTGCGGCCGTTGTATCCGTGTCTGCCGTGATGTGCAGGGTATGAGCGTTTACAGCTTTGCCGGCCGTGGCTTCAACACCATGGTATCTACAGCCTTTGAGCATGATTTGCTCAACAGTGCCTGCACCTACTGCGGCCAGTGTGCCGATGTCTGCCCGACAGGCGCTATCGTGGAAAAAGATGATACAGACAAGGTTTGGGATGCAATCAATAATCCTGAGAAGGTTGTTGTAGTACAAACTGCTCCGTCAGTGCGCGTAGCCCTGGGCGAAGAGCTGGGCATTCCGGCAGGTCAGGTTGTTACCGGCAAAATGGTGGCGGCATTGCGTCATTTAGGCTTTGACAAGGTTTTTGATACAAACTTCTCTGCCGACCTTACTATTATGGAGGAAGGGCACGAGTTCCTGCAGCGCTTGCAGAACGGTGGCGTGTTGCCGATGATTACCTCTTGCAGCCCCGGCTGGGTAAATATGATTGAGCTGAAATATCCTGAGCTGCTGCCGCATCTGTCTACTGCCAAATCTCCGCAGCAGATGTTCGGCGCTGTTGCCAAAACCTACTTTGCGGAACGTGCAGGCATTGACCCGGCTAAAATCGTCAGTGTATCCGTAATGCCCTGTACTGCGAAAAAGGCTGAGGCTGCACGCGAGGAAATGTGCGCCAGCGGTTATCGCGACGTAGATGTAGTTATCACTACACGTGAGCTGGGACGTATGATCCGCGAGGCGGGCATTGACTTTAATGCGCTGGAAGAAGCAGAATTTGATTCACCTCTGGGAACCGGCACCGGTGCCGCAGTTATCTTCGGCACAACCGGCGGCGTAATGGAAGCGGCTCTGCGTACTGTGGCCGAAGTTGTTGCCGGCAAGGAACTGCCGAAGCTTGAATATAATGAGGTGCGCGGCATGGAGCAGACACGCGAAGCTGTTATTGATGTAGCAGGTGTATCCGTGAAGGTTGCCGTAGTACATACGCTTAAATCTGCTAAAATGATGTTGGAACGCATTAAAGCAGGTACAGCGGATTATCAGTTTATTGAGGTTATGGCCTGCCCGGGCGGCTGCATCGGCGGCGGCGGTCAGCCGGTTCCGGTAGATGCTTCTATCAGGCAAAAACGCCGTGAAGCTATTTTTAATTGCGACCGTACAAGCGAATTACGAAAATCGCACGAAAACCCGGAAATAAAAACACTTTATGATACTTGGTTAGGTAAACCTCTTTCCGAGAGGGCACATAGTCTATTACACACACACTACCACGCGCAAAACCGTTAATTGTTCTATCTGGATAATACAACACCCCCTTTTTTTCCTTGAAAAGAAGGGGGTATTTTGTAAATTTGTAAAGAAAAAGCTTGCAGTGTTACAATTTTATTGGTATTATATATATCGTTGAGTGCAATTTGCCTGCTATGTAAAACACAGGAAAAATTTGACAGAAAAAAGTGAAGTTTTTCTGAAAATGTGTTATAATTGTAGCAGATAGTAAAGAAGCCTTTGAAAAAATATTTATAGTACAAGCAGGAGTTTTCTCTTATATGTCGAAATGACTATATAGTCAAGTATGAAATATTTGTGAAGAGCTTGATATACGGTAATATCTTATTCGTAATGCCGCAAGGTATTGCTGATAAGTTATATGCAAAGGGGTAACACCCTTATAAAAACTCAATGTCCTAATTAAAAGGAGGAAGGTAAACATGATCGATATTAAAGATCGCATTTGTGACGTAGTAGCTGACAAAGTGATGAGCGCTGAAGCTGCTGCAGAATTCGTAAAAGATGGTGACAATTTAGGTGTCAGCGGTTTTACACCGTCTGGCTATCCAAAAGCTGTTCCTCTGGCTCTTGCTGAAAAGGGCAAAAAAACTCCTTTCAAAGTTAACGTTTGGACTGGCGCATCTGTTGGTCCTGAAATCGACCAAGCAATGGTTGAAGCTGGCATTATTGACCGTCGTCTGCCTTACCAGACCAACGGCACCATGCGTAAAGCTATCAACGCTGGTAAAGTAAAATACGCTGATATTCATCTGTCCCACATGGCTCAAATGGTTCGCTATGGCTTCATGGCTGGCCGTCCGACCGGTCCGGATGTTGCAATCGTTGAAGTTTGCAAAATCAACGACCTCGGCGATGGCAAAGTAGGCTTGATCCCGACCACTTCCATGGGCAACAGCTCCTCTTATGTAGCTGGCGCTAAAAAGGTTATCGTTGAAGTTAACACCACTCAACCGGTAGGTCTGGAAGGCATGCATGACTCCTATGTTCCTCTGGATCCTCCGTACCGCAAAGCTATTCCTATTGAAAAACCGGAAGACCGCATCGGTACCACCTACATTCCTTGCGAAGTAGATAAAATCGTTGCAGTTGTACCTTGTGACATTACTGATAAAGTTCGTCCGCTGGGCGAAATTGACGAAGACGCTAAACATATGGGCGCTAACCTCGTTAACTTCCTGAAAAATGAAGTTAAAGAAGGCCGTCTGCCGAAAAACCTGCTGCCGCTGCAATCCGGCGTAGGCTCCGTTGCTAACGCAGTTATCAATGGTCTGGTTAACTCCGATTTCGAAGACCTGACCGTTTACACTGAGGTTATTCAAGATGGTATGTTCGACCTGATCGACGCTGGTAAACTCCGCGTTGCTTCCGGTACCGCTCTGACTCCGTCTCCTGAGTGCCAAAAGAAATTCTACGAGAACGTAGAACACTACAAAAAATACTTGCTGCTCCGTCCGCAAGAAATCTCCAACAGTCCTGAAGTTGCTCGTCGTATCGGCGTAATCGCAATGAACACCGCTATTGAAGTTGATATCTATGGTAACGTAAACTCCACTCATGTTTGCGGCACCAAGCTGATGAACGGCGTTGGCGGTTCCGGCGACTTCGCTCGTAACGGCTACCTGACCGTATTCTTCACCAACTCCCTGGCAAAAGGCGGCAAGATTTCTTCCGTAGTTCCGTTCTGCAGCCATATCGACCATGCTACTCTGGACGTTGACGTTATCGTTTCCGAACGTGGCGTTGCTGACCTGCGTGGCCTGAGCCCGAAAGAGAAAGCTCCGATCATCATCGATCAGATCGCTAACCCGAAATATCAACCTTGGCTGTATGATTACTTCAAACGCGCTTGCGAAGCTTGCGGCAACAGCCAAACCCCGCACATCCTGTCAGAAGCATTCGATTGCTACAAACTGTTTGCTGAAACCGGTTCCATGGAAGGCATGGTTGAAGGTAAATAATTTTAAAAAAACTTTGCGAAACCCCTTGTTAAGTTTTGCAAAATAGGTTAAACTATGTAATGTGCTTGCCGGTGGGTGAGATTCCCGCCGGCAGGTATACATAGACAAAGCTTTACCCAAGGCTTTGTCAAATAAACTTAGTTGACGAAGTCTCACCCTAGACTTTGCCATATATAGCCGTCATAGACGGAACACTCTCACCATCATTTCGGAACCGTCCAATCCGAAATATGAAACACAAATATTTTAAGGAGGATTTGAGAATGGCATTTGAAGAAATTAAAGCCGGTTTAGAGAAATATCATGCTGAAGTTGAAGCTAAACTGGTAAAAAACCCTGAACGCGCAAACCTGGTTCCTAACAGACTGTACACCCCGGTAGATCTTGGTGAAAACTTTGACTACATGACTAAACTGGGCTTCCCTGGTGAATATCCTTACACCCGTGGTGTTCAACCGACCATGTATCGTGGCCGTTTCTGGACCATGCGTATGTATGCTGGTTTCTCCACCGCTGAAGAATCCAACAAACGTTATCGTTACCTGCTGGCTAACGGTGGTTCCGGCCTGTCCTGCGCATTCGACCTGCCGACCCAGATCGGTTATGATTCCACCGATCCGATGGCTGAAGGCGAAGTTGGTAAAGTAGGCGTAGCTATCGACTCCCTGGCTGACATGGAAATCCTGTTCGACCAAATTTCCCTGGATAAAGTATCCACTTCTATGACCATCAACGCTCCTGCTTCCGTACTGTTGGCTATGTACATTGCAGTAGCTGAGAAACAAGGCGTTTCCGCTGACAAACTGCGTGGTACCATTCAGAACGATATTCTGAAAGAGTATGCTGCTCGCGGCACTTACATTTTCCCGCCGAAACCGTCCATGCGTTTGATCACTAACATTTTTGAATATTGCTCCAAGAACGTACCGCTGTGGAACACCATTTCCATCTCCGGTTACCATATCCGTGAAGCTGGTTCCACCGCTTCTCAGGAAATCGCATTCACCATTGCTGATGGTATCGCTTATGTAGAAGCTGCTATCAAAGCTGGTCTGGACGTTGACGCATTTGCAGGTCGTCTGTCCTTCTTCTGGAATGCTCATAACAACGTACTCGAAGAAGTTGCTAAATTCCGTGCTTCCCGTCGTGTATGGGCCAAAGTTATGAAAGAGCGTTTCGGTGCTAAAAAACCGAAATCCATGATGCTGCGTGTACATACCCAAACCGCTGGCTCCATGCTGACCGCTCAACAACCGAACAACAACATCGTTCGTGTTGCTCTGCAAACTGCTGCTGCTGTAATGGGTGGTACTCAATCCCTGCACACCAACTCCAAAGACGAAGCTTTGGCACTGCCGACCACTGAGTCTGTAACCATCGCTCTGCGTACCCAACAAATCGTTGCTTACGAATCCGGCCTGGCTGACACCGTTGATCCGTTGGGCGGCTCCTACTATGTAGAAGCTCTGACCGACAAGATCGAAGCTGAAGCTTGGGAATACATTAAGAAAATTGACGAAATCGGTGGCGCTCCTGAAGCTATCGCTAAAGGCTACATCCAAAAAGAAATCCAAGACTCTGCTTACAAATGGCAGATGGAAATCGAAAAAGGCGACCGTATCATCGTTGGCGTTAACAAATTCACTCAAGAAGAAGAAGCTCCGAAAAACCTGCTGCGCGTAGACGGTTCTGTAGGCAAGCTGCAAGCTGAAAAGATTGCTGCTCTGAAAGCTCGCCGTGACAACGCTGCTGTAGAAGCTGCTCTGAAAGCTCTGGAAGCTGGATGCGCAGATGAAAATGTAAACCTGATGCCTCTGATTCTGGATGCAGTTCGTGCATACGCAACCGAAGGCGAAATCTGCGGCGTTATGAGAAAAGTATTCGGTGAATACCAACCTCATACCACTCTCTAATTTGTAAACACAACCAATATACGGAGGTAAACTATAATGGCTAACGTTAAAGTTTTAGTTGCTAAACCGGGTCTGGATGGCCATGACCGCGGTGCTAAAGTTGTAGCTCGTGCTCTGCGCGACGCTGGTTTTGAAGTTATCTACACCGGTATCCGTCTGACTCCGGAACAAATCGCTGAAGCTGCTCTGCAAGACGACGTAAACGTTGTTGCACTGTCCCTGCTGTCCGGTGCTCACAACACCCTTTTCCCGAAAGTAGTTGAACTGCTGAAAGAAAAAGGCCTGAACGACGTTCTGGTTATCGGCGGCGGCGTTATTCCTGACGCTGACATCCCTGGCCTGAAAGCTGCTGGCATTGCTGAAGTATTCACTCCGGGCACCCCGACCAGCAAAATTGTTGATTTCATCAACGCTAACGTTAAATAATTTTATCCCTTAAAGCAAGCCGGGTTTGTCCCGGCTTGCCTTATAAAATATTCACTATCCAAAAACAAGGCGGTGTGAATTATGGAAATAGTAGATAAATTATTAAATCATTCTCGTCTTGCATTATCTAAAGCAATCACTGCTGTTGAAAATGAATACGATGATGCTGTCAAAATTATGACAGAGATTTATCCTCATACTGGTAATGCTTATGTAATTGGTATCACTGGCCCTCCGGGTGCAGGTAAAAGTACTCTGACTGATAAATTGGCTAAAGAATACCGTAAACGCGGCAAGACCGTAGGTATCGTAGCAATTGACCCCACTAGCCCGTATTCTGGCGGCGCAATCTTAGGCGACCGTATCAGAATGATGGATCTGACCGCAGACGAAGGTATCTTCGTACGCTCTATGGCAACACGCGGCAGTCTTGGCGGCCTGTCCCAGAAAGCAGGCGACGCTGTTAAATTAATGGATGCTTTCGGCATGGATGTTATTATCGTTGAAACCGTAGGCGTAGGACAATCTGAGGTTGATATTGTTAAGACCGCAGATACTACTATGGTAGTAGTAATTCCTGGCATGGGCGACGATATCCAAGCTATTAAAGCAGGTATACTTGAAATCGGTGACCTGTTCACGATTAACAAAGCTGATCGTGAAGGTACAGACAAGCTCAACATTGAGATTGAGATGATGCTCGAATTAAATCCCGAACATGTTGGCTGGCGTCCTCCGATTAACAGGACCATTGCCAGCAAGGGTGAAGGTATAGAGGCTGTTGTGGACTCTATTGAGGCACACAAGGCATATTTGATTGAGAGTGGTAAATTAAACGATATCCGTAAAGCTCGTATTAAAAACGAGGTTACCGCTATGCTTAATGACCATGTAAATCGCTACATCGACAAGAACGTCATTCAAACGGATGAATTTGACAACCTGGTTGTTAAAATGCAGTCCCGCGAGATTGAGCCGTACTCTGTCGTTGATGATATTGTTGGCAAGGTTTTAAAATAAACCGCCAAAAAAACAATTTTAGGAGGAATTTATTATGGCATTCAAAACTATTTGTGTTGACCATGTAGGTATCGCTTGCGCTGGTACCTTGGAAGAAGCTGCAAAAATTTACACTGAGGTACTGGGCCTGAAAGCTACCGGTACTGAAGAAGTTAAAGAACAAGGTGTTGCTACCGTATTTGTTCCCTGCGGCGAGACCCTGATTGAGCTCCTTGTTGATATCACTGAAAACAACGATGGTCCTATTGGCAAATACATTGCTAAAAACGGCCCTGGCATCCAACATATGGCTCTGCGCGTTGACGACATCAAAGCAGCTATCGCTGACCTGACCGAAGCTGGCGTTCGCATGATCGACAAAGCTCCTCGTAACGGTGCTGGCCAAATGAAAATTGCTTTCATTCATCCGAAATCTGCTGGCCTGCTGCTCGAGCTGTGCCAACCGGCTGCAACCTACAAAGACTAATTTATTAGCTGCGTAGATTCAGGGCGATTTAAGGTCCCATAATTTAAGCTACATAATGCTGAAGATATACAAGTGATATATCTTCAGCATCTGTGTATAAATTTGTTCTCCCAATAATGATGGAGGTGTAAGATTTGTCTACTCAAGAAAAAATTGAGAAAATGCTCAAAAAAGCCGAAGTAATTCTGGCTGCTGGTGGCGAAAAACGTGTTGCTAAACAACATGAATCCGGCAAAATGACTGCTCGTGAAAGAATCGCTGCTCTCCTCGACGAAGGTTCCTTCGTAGAACTCGACCGTTTTGTACGTCATCGTTGCTACAACTTCGGTCAAGAAAAGAAAGAACTGCCTGGTGAAGGCGTAACCACCGGTTACGGCACCATCGATGGCCGTCTGGTTTATGTATTCGCACAGGACTTCACCGTTGAAGGTGGCTCCCTCGGCGAAATGCATGCTGCTAAAATCGTTAAAGTACAACGCCTGGCACTGAAAATGGGTGCTCCGCTGGTTGGCCTGAACGATTCCGGCGGTGCTCGTATCCAAGAAGCTATCGACGCTCTGGCTGGCTATGGTAAAATCTTCTTCGAGAACACCATTGCTTCCGGCGTAGTTCCTCAGATTTCTGCAATTATGGGTCCTTCCGCTGGCGGCGCTGTATACAGCCCGGCACTGACTGACTTCATCTACATGGTAAAGAACACTTCCAAAATGTTCATTACCGGCCCTGCAGTAGTTAAATCCGTTACCGGTGAAGATGTAACCCAAGAACAACTGGGTGGCGCTATGACCCACAACAGCACTTCTGGTGTTGCTCACTTCGCTGCTGAAAACGACGAAGACTGCCTGCAACAAATCCGTTACCTGCTCTCCTTCCTGCCTTCCAACAACGTTGAAGGTGCTCCGATCGTAGAGACTGGTGATGACCCGATGCGTACCGACGACAGCCTGAACACTCTGCTGCCGGACAACTCCAACCAAGCTTACGATATGTATGATGTAATCAAATCTATCGTAGATAACGGCGAATTCTATGAAAACCAAAAATACTGGGCAACCAACATCATCACTTGCTTCGCTCGTATGGATGGTCAAACCGTAGGTATCATTGCTAACCAACCGAAAGTTATGGCTGGCTGCCTGGATATCAACGCTTCCGATAAATCCGCTCGTTTCATCCGCTTCTGCGACGCTTTCGGCATTCCTCTGCTGAACCTGGTTGACGTTCCTGGCTTCCTGCCTGGCTGCAACCAAGAATACGGCGGCATTATCCGTCACGGCGCTAAGATGCTGTATGCTTACTCTGAAGCAACTGTTCCTAAAATCACTCTGGTTACCCGTAAAGCTTACGGCGGTTCCTACCTGGCAATGTGCTCTCAAGACCTGGGCGCTGACCAAGTTATCGCATGGCCGACCGCTGAAATCGCAGTTATGGGTCCTGCTGGTGCTGCTAACATCATCTTCCGTAAAGATCCTGATGTTGAAGCTAAGACTAAAGAGTACATCGACAACTTTGCTACTCCGTACCAAGCAGCAATGCGCGGCATGGTTGACATGGTTATCGAACCGAAAAATACTCGTCCCACCATCATCAACGCTCTGCAAATGCTGGAAAGCAAACGCGAAACCCGTCCGGCAAAACGCCACGGCAACATTCCTTTGTAATTCACAAGCAGTTGCTTAGTGCTTAAACAACCTATTTTAAGATAAGATGAGGTGAAATAAATGGGTCCTGTTACTACTAATCCTTGGTTGATTGCTTTAATCAATATGACCATCGTATTCGGCGTACTGATCGCTCTGGGCGTATTGATGAACTTACTCCAAGTTATCGATCCGACTAAAAAAAAAGTTGCTAAACCGGCAGTAGCTCCTACACCGGCAGCAGCTCCCGCTGCAGCTCCGGTTGCAGCAGCTCAAGATGATAGCGAAATTATCGCTGTTATCGCTGCAGCAGTAGCAGCTTGCGGCGTTAGCGCAGACCAAATCGCTTGCGTACGTCGTATTGATGCTAAATCTGCATGGACTGTAAGCAGTCGTGTTGAAGCTATTAGCGTTCGTAAAGAATGCTTCTAATGCATATAGTTTGCAATTTTAATTAAAAAACGAGATTTTAAGGAGGATTATATCCATGAAAAAGTATACTATCACCGTAAATGGTACCGCATACGAAGTTGAAGTTGAAGAAGCAGGCGTTGTTGCTTCCGCTCCGAAAGCTGCTCCGAAAGCTGCTCCGGCTCCGGCTGCTGCTCCGGCTCCGAAAGCTGCTCCGGCTCCGGCTCCGAAAGCTGCTGCTCCGGTTGCTGCTGGTGCAACCACCGTTTCCGCTCCTATGCCGGGCAAAGTTCTGTCCATTAACGTAAAAGCTGGCGACGCTGTTAAATCCGGCGACGTTCTGCTGATTCTGGAAGCTATGAAAATGCAAAACGAAATCATGGCTCCGGCTGATGGCACTGTTTCCGACGTTCGCGTTTCCGCAGGTCAAACTGTTGCTACCGGCGACGTTATGATCGTTCTCTAATTCTTACTCGATAGTTCGCAATATCAGTAAGTCTTAAATACCCTTGATCTTTGGAAGGGGCTTTTCGCAGAGCCCCTTCCACAAATTGAAAATTGGGAGGATATTAAATGGAAGCATTTATCGTTGCTTTGTCTTCCGTATGGGCAGATTCCGGTTTCTCCGCTTTGAACAGCGGTCACGTAATCATGATCTGCGTTGGTCTGGTTCTGCTTTATATGGCTATTGGTAAAGGTTTCGAACCTTTGCTGCTGTCCCCGATCGCATTCGGTTGTATTCTTGCTAACATTCCTAAAAACGGTTTCGAAGAACCTGGTGTTATGTCCGTTATCATGTATGGTATTCACCACGAAGTATTCCCGCCGTTGATCTTCTTGGGCGTAGGCGCTATGACCGACTTCGGTCCTCTGCTGGCTAACCCGAAAACCCTGCTCCTGGGTGCTGCTGCACAGGGCGGTGTATTCGTAGCTCTGCTGGGCGCTATGCTCCTCGGCTTCACCGTACAAGAAGCTGCTGCTATCGGCATCATCGGTGGTGCTGACGGCCCGACTTCCATCTACCTGGCTGCTAAAATGGCTCCTCAGCTGTTAGGCGCAATCGCAGTTGCTGCTTACTCCTACATGTCTCTGGTTCCGCTGATTCAGCCTCCTATCATGAAACTGTTCACC
>ULXZ01028687.1_pt1 | contig 28818 bp, 27 predicted proteins | sample 1961701 | NCBI WGS metagenome assembly ULXZ01 (sample SAMEA4835850, study PRJEB28245) | human gut metagenome | biome: gut microbiome; material: fecal sample | place: Denmark | collected 2008 | reverse complement strand
TTGATTATTTATTATATCTTACTGATGAGAGAAAACCTTATTCCAAATCAATTATAGACATAGAAAAAACAAGTTCAAAATAATATATGAACTTGTTTTAATTTTTAACTTTATCCTTTAAAGATTCTGCATAACCTATGAGTTTTAATTGATCTTCACTTTTCATATAAATAAACATATCAATTAATTCTTGTTCTTTAGGATTTAATGTTTTATTCATATATTTTATCGGTGTATCATCAGTTGTTAAACCTAGTAAATAATCAGTACTTGTTTCTAAATAATTAGCTAAATCTATTAAAGTTGTTGCTTTAGGATAACTTTGACCTGATTCATACATGCTTATGGCTTCTTGAGTAACTCCGATGCTGATAGCTACATTTAATTGACTTTTGTTTCTCTTTTCTCTGATAATTCTTAAATTTTCCATAGATTATTCCTTCCATAAATAATTTTACAATAATAATTTATATTTTAAATAAGTATTTCTTATATTAGAAACAATCTACACTTATATTTAGTATAACTTGTATTTATTTTGCAAAAAAAATTGCCTCTTTATAGAGGCTTAATAACAACGTGTCTATTTGGCTCTTCGCCTTCGCTTTCTGTTTTAACTCCTTTAAAGTCTGTTAATATATTGTGTATAATTCTTCTTTCATATGACGTCATATTATCTAGAGAAACAGGCATTTTTGTTTCTACGACTTCTTTAGCAGTTTTCTTAGCTAACCATTCTAATCTTTTTTGATTCTTTTCTTTATAGTTTGACACATCTAAATTAAATTTATAATATATTCCTGTTACATTTTGAATATATTGTTTTGCTATAGTTTCAATAGCTTTAAGTGTTGCTCCTTCACGACCAATTAGAATCTTATCTTTATTTGAGAATAATCTAATTGTTAATCTGTCATCTTTGTTGGTAACTTCGATTGTTACTTCAAGTCCCATGTTTTCAACAAGTTTTCTTATAAATTCTTTTAATTCATTGTTAATATCACTTTTTAAGAAAGCTGTTACTTCATAGACTGTTCCTTGAAATAATTTACCTTTTTTTACTGTTGATGTATAAAGAAATTCTTCTTTGGAAAGATTATTTTCTTCCATTAATTTCTTAATTGCTTCTTCAATAGTTTTTCCTTCTTTAGTTAGTTTTTCCATACTTCATACCTTCTTTCTTAACTAATTTATCTTTAATTTTATCTTTTTTATTTGTTTTATCCTTTTTATTAGTTAAGTCTTTGTTATTTACTAAATTAATTATTATGTTTTGAACAGCGATGAATGCATATGTTACAATCCAGTAGAATGCTAATGCAGTTGGAAGGGTCATTGATGCATAAGTTATAACAAATAACATAACATATAACATAATTTTCATTTGTTTTGCGGCTTCAGGTGATTGAGTTCCAGCCTGAGACATTGTTTGTTTGAATGAAAAATATGTTGATACGGCAATTAATAATAGTAATAATAAATATAGATAGTTACCAGATTTAATACCAACAAGTGGTGTCATACCTAGGTTATATGTAAGAAGTGTTTCTTCATATATTGTTGGTGTTCTATAAATTGCTTGTAAGAAAGCAAAGAATAATGGAAGTTGAATGAATGACATTAAGCATCCTACCATTGGGTTTACTTTATACTTTTTATATACAAGAATTGTTTCTTGACTTTTTGCCATTAATGATTCATTATCTGTTCTATTGCGATATTTTCTTTCTATTTTTTCTATTTCAGGTTGAGCTTTTTTCATATTCATTGTTTGTTTTGTACTTTTAATTGTAAATGGCAACAAAATGATACGTATTGCTAAACCAATTAATATTAAAGAAATACCTAGATTACCAACTAACTTACCTAATGCAAGGATAAGGAATGCTAGTGGTTTTACAAATAGAAATTCCCATAGACCAGATGATTCGTTTGAATTAACTTTAAAACTATCACAAGATGGAAGTTCGTCAAAATCAACATTTAATTGGTCTTTATATTCTTTATATATGTTATATAGTTCACCATCTTTTTCAGGTAAACATACGATATCTTTTTCAAGCATTTGACCTGTTTCTTCATATGTTACTATTTTGTTGTCTTTATCTTTAATGTATTTGTTACTACCACATCCACTAGTTAATAACAATACACTTATTAGTGTTATGATCATTAATTTATTTTTCATGATTTTCCTTTCTTAATGCTTTTACTAAATCATTTTGTAAATCATTATATGAAGCATTATTTGCTTCCCTTTTAATCATTATAATATAATTACGATTATTTTTAAAGAGAAATCTGTTATTATCTACAATATTTCTAAATTGTCGTTTAAATTTGTTTCTTACAACAGCATTTCCTAACCTTTTACCTACGGCAATACCAAAGTTAGGCTTTATAAATTCTTTTTCTTTATAAAATACTATTGAATATTTTCCTTTAAGTTTGTTTCCACTATTAATTATCTCATGGAAGTCTTCATGAGATTTAACCATTTCATATCTTTTCATAATACGTAGTTTAGGAAAAAAACCACATTAAAGTGGTTTTTATTTACATAAAACTTTGCGTCCTTTTCTACGACGATTATTTAGAATATCAGTGTTTTTACGAGCAAAAAACCCATGTTTTTTAGCTGCTTTTCTTTTATTTGGTTGATATGTTCTTTTCATAATATAATTTCTCCTTTTCTTTAATAGCGTTATTATTATAATATTAAAATGAGTAATAAGTCAAGAAAAATCGGTATAAATCAGAACAATTGTGTAAATAATTTAGTTTTTACCGATGTTTTCTAAGTTATATTTATAATATTTTTTTGCTTTTAAGTATGATGGATATAATGATTTTTCATATGCATATTCAATATATTTACAATAAAATTCTTTTCTTATATCACTGATTATTTTTATTCCATTAAATTCATTTGGTATTTCATTAATTATTTTCTTTATTTTTTCGATATTAATTCTTGGAATAATTCTTATTAAGGCTTTATTACAGTCCGTGTTATTTAATGATTCAATATATTTAAGTGGATTTATTAATTTCTCTCCGGTTGAAAAAGTACAAATTCTTGATTCATATGCACTTTGATTAAAACGATTTTCATCCAAAAGAATTAGTTTTAATCTTTCATCATCATTGTTGCATGCAAATGATGCACCATTATCAAAAACCGGAGCAACACTCATTTTATTTGTGATGCTATCAACTAACATTCCCTAATTTCCATTATTCCTATCATTGTTTCCAATTAGTGCATCTATAATAAACATATCCCAAAATCGTTCTTTAAGTTCTGGATGTTCTAAGAATCTCGGATTATTGTCCATAACTATCATTACACCATCAATATCTACCATTCTAGTAGAGGATGAACTATAAGATGATAATTTTTCCTCCAATCCTGATACATATAAATTATTTATCGCATTGTAATCATCAAATCTTATTGTGTTAATATTTTTACGGAAGTCTTTGCAAGCGACAACCACTCTACCATCTTTTATTCCTAATTTAGTTTCGTGTACTGGAATATTTATTGATTTGTATATATGTGAACCGATATATTCAGAAAGTGGTGATGTTGAATAAGACATATTCACTTGTTTTTCAAAATTCTTTGTGGACTTTGGAAATTTTAAAAACCAATTTTCATCATTTAAGACTATTCCCAGTTTTTGACCTGAACGTCCCCCATAGACTAAGTTATTAACTTCAACATTGTTAAAATCTTCTATAATCATATTCCACCTCGATATTTTTTCATTATTTGTTCAAATTGTGAATCTGTTATTTTATTAGCAAGTAATAATGATTTTGATACTCCTTCTAAGCCTCCAGCTAAGTTATCATACATTATCCATTCGCCGTCTTTTGCATATTTTTCTAAATCTGTTATTGTATTTTGAATTAACTTTGGTAATTTACTCTTGTCTAATTCAATTGAATAATCAATCATTATGTAGTTATTATTTTGATTTTTCATATATTTTCTCCTTATCATTATATTTTTATTATACATTATATTAGTTTTATCTGCAATTTTAATGTGCAAATTTTGCAATTTAAGTTAATTTATTGTTTCAGTTATAATGATATTAGGTCTTTTATAAATACGCATACGTTGTTTATTTGTTCTTTTTAAAGTTACTTCTTCTAAATCTTCTTCAGAAATATGATAATCTTGATATAATCTATTTACTAATTCTGAAGTTATAATTGATTCTTTCTCTGTTTTTGAAAGATTAGATCTATTTGTATTTACTGGAATATCTTTTCTAAATAAATTAATAGCTATTTTATTTTCATCTGGGTAATTGTAGTTTAATTCTAGGAGTGGATATTCAAAATATGTTTTAGAATTTAAATAAATTCCATTTATAAATAATGTTTCATAGTATGCTCTGGTATTTGATTTTTCTGTGTATTTTAAGCTTGGTAAAACATCTAGTGAACGAATTATATTCATGATACGATGATAAATATTATATAATGCAACATTATAATATAGTGATGTATCTGAAATTTTATCAATATCACTTTTAGAAAGATATTCTTCCACTACTGAAAACTCAAGTTCAATTAATGAATTTAAGTAATCATATATTTCCTTAGATAAAGTATTTTTGTGGGTCTCTAGTAGACATTTTAAACTTGCTTTTGTATTAAATAATGAATTCATAACAAAACTCCCTCCGATTTAAGTATATTTTACCATGTTTTTGTGAGAAATTAAACTTATTTTACGTAAAATATATTTTAAAAAGATATTTTTTGTTGCCTATAAATATTTTATGTGCTATGTTGGTATTGGAGGGATAGTTATGGATAACAAAAATATAAATCCGTTTGATGATGTATCGGATGACCGTAATTGGAGACATAAAAGTGATAAACTAAAAAAGTATATTGAAGCTGGTGCTAATGTTTATGAAGGAGATTTAATTTATGAAAATTTAACAACCGCGGAAGGTATTGTTTTTCCTGAAGTAGTTAATGGTAACGTGTATTTAAGTAATTTAAAAAGTGCAAAGGGATTAGTTCTTCCTAAATACATTAATGGATTCTTAGATTTAGAATTTTTACATGATGCAGAAGGATTACAACTTTGTGATGTTGAAGATGCAGTAATTTTAAATGGATTACATTCTGCTAAGGGACTAAAAATACCATATGATTTTGATTTAGATAAGATTCAATGTGAAGATGAAAGTGTATTATATGAAATTAAGCAAAACCCAACTAAGTATTTTGTGGACTTACCAGAAAAAAAGGATATAAATGAAAAATTTTATGAAAGAAGAAATACAAGTTTAAAAGAAATATATTGTCAAAGGATGATTGAACTAATTACCAGAAAATTAGATCTTGGAGTTGCACTTGATGAAGACGAAATAAAGTTTTTAAATAATGCCAAAGATAAAGCTATATTTTTTGATGTTGATAGCAGATATATGGTTGATCAAATTGAAGATTTGAAAAAAAGAGTTCAAGAAGAAAATGGTAAAAGTATACAAAAAAGTGAAAATGTTGAATATAATGGAGATTTAAACTTTAATAAAGTAACTTATGCTTCGAGATTAAATCTTCCAAAAAAACTAAATGGTGATTTAAATTTAGATGGTGTAACTAGTGCAGTTGGTTTAGTTCTACCTGAAGTTATTAATGGAAATCTTAGTTTAAATGGTTTAACTAGTGCAGTTGGTTTAGTTCTACCTGAAGTTATTAATGGTGATTTAAATTTAAATGGAATAATAAGTCCGGAAGGATTAGTTTTACCTAAGATATGTAAATCTATTGAATTAAATAGTTTAACTTCTGCGGAAGGATTGGTTTTTCCTGATACAATAGTTGGTTTATTAAGTTTAAATAGTTTAACAAAACCTGATGGACTTGTACTTCCAAAAGATGAAGTGGGTGAACTATGGTTGCCCAAATTAGTTAGTGCTGATGGATTAATCATTCCAAAGAAAATTATTGAAGCCGTTAACTTAGATAGTTTACAATCTGCGGAAGGATTGAAATTTCATCCAGGTTTTGATCTTGATTATATAGATTGTAATGATGAAATTAAAGAAGAAATAATGAATAATCCAGAAAAATATTATGTAATCGAAGAAGAATTAGAAGAAAATACTGAAAGAGGTAGATAAAAAAGAATCCGTTGAGGATTCTTTCAGGCTGTTGACAAAGTCGTTTTTTCAAATCGGCTTTGTTACAGCCTTTTATATTTCTCCCACTAAGATATAAAAAAAGAGCATTTTTTAGGGATTAAGTACCTAATATTTGCTCTTTTTTAAACAATTTAACTCACTTTGCTTTTTTTTAAAACTAATTTTTTTCAAAAAAGATAGTTTGTCAACAATCTGAGACTTTATTCATTAAGTCAGTTTGGCTTTTACTTTTTATGTAGTAAAATATCAATCTACTATTTAAGAGTAGAAAATTATGATAATTTTAAAAAAAGAAATGAAGAAATGTTTTTATAAACGTTGAATCATTCTAAAGTGCACAAATAAGTGCAATTAAGTAATAAAAGTGTGTTTTCAATGATGTGAACCCCGTTTCTTGGACAAAAGAGAAGCGAGGTTTTTATATGTCAAAATTATATTAAAATTTAATAAGAACCTAAATTACTATCATTTCCTAAATATTTATATTGTTCATTGATAAAACTTTTATATTGATCAAATACTTCTCTATTAGTATTTGAGAATTTATAAACATAATTAGAAATATCCAAAAAGAAATTTATTTCATCAATTGTTTGTAAGTTTGCTATACATTCAAAATGAAAACGTAAAACACCAAATAATAACTTTCTATCATCTATTGTGCTATTTTTACAAATTTTTTGTAACATTTCAAAATAATTTTTAAACAAATATAAAGCAGATTCATTTTCTTTAAAATAGTCTTTTCCCATACTAGCATTAAATTTAATATTGTTTAAAACGCTACTATAATCCAATTTAACATCACTATCAAAATCTTCAATAGTTATAGATTTAGCACCACTTAAAGGATAAGTAGAAAAAGTATTTGGTAATGTAAATAAGCAATAATGCGTCTTATAAAATTTTTCCTTATAAGTTTCGTATTGTTTTTTGTAATCATCATCATCCATAAATTTTAAATTTAAGTTACAAAAGCTATCTTCAAATCTTATATACATATCACGAAGTAAATCCCTGTAGCTCAAATCATCTTCTACTATTTGTTTTACCTCATCATAACTAACCTTTTTTCCATAATATATCATACTAACTAATTCAGATGGATAAATATCCAATATTTTTCCATCAAACATTCTTTTTTCACCATCTAAAAATGACATTCTTAACCAAGTATTTTTATAAAGTGGTAATTTTCTAATAGTTTCAAGTGAGAAATCTTCAACCTCATAAAAAGTTGGTTCATCAGTTCCTACGTCAAATTGTACAAATTTTGCCATAATATCAACTCCATATAATATAATTATAACATTTTTTTTACAGAATTTATAGGAATATTACATAACTTTACAATGTTTGTACTCATCACACACAAATAAAAACATAATTAAAATTAGATTAAATTTTTTATAATAAACACATGAAACATACTAAACTTGTAAAAAAAATAAAAATATGATATAATTTAATCGAGGTGAAATCATGGATAAAATTAGAAATTTACCAAATTATAATACTTATTCAATAGAATTAATGAATGCCGTTGTTAAAGAGGATCAAAATACAATTAATCAAATTTTTAATAAGATAGATGAAGAATTAAGAAAAATTAGAAAAGAAAAAAGTATAACTTTTGAAAGAAGTCAAAAAATGTGGAATGACCCAGAATCACATCTTAGGGCAGTACAATTAGAAGAAGTAACAGATTTAAAAATGGAATTTGATGATAATTTAGGGTTATTTCAATTAGCAAATTTAGTTCAATATGAACCTGTTATGACAATAACATTCACAAAAATGCTTAAAAATCTCAGTGATATAAGACTAAGAACAAATATAAGAACTGCACGAAGTGAAAAAATGTGGAATAACCCAGAATCACATTTCAAAGCAGTAGAAGCGGAAAAACAAGCAGATTTAGAAAATGAAATTACTGATTTAATGAGTTTATACAATATTGCACAATCTGCAAATTATACTAAAGGTATTGAATTAATAACTAATAGATTAAATAAGATAGCACCAAATTTAGCTGATAGTTTAATTCCTAAAAATAGTGGTACAGTACATAAATAATTTTAAAAGATGACTACAATTCGTAATCATCTCAGGCTGTTGACAAAGTCGATTTTTCAAATCGGCTTTTTCACAGCCTTTTATATTTCTCCCACTAAGATATAAAAAAAAACATTTTTTAGGGATTAAGCACCTAATATTTGCTCTTTTTTAAACAATTTAACCCACTTTGCTTTTTTTAAAACTAATTTTTTCAAAAAAGATAGTTTGTCAACAATCTGAAAGAATCCGTTGAGGGTTCTTTTAATTTGCATATATTTTAGGTAAGTTATATATAAAAGTAAATTTGTAGTAATTTGATTTCATGCTTTTATTTAAGTCATAGCTTTTAGTAAATTTTTTATTATAATCGATGCCTGTTTTTAATATATATAATATAATGTTAGACCATTCTGGACATTCTTCATAGTATTTACTAGATTGGTAATAGTTTTTAACTTCATCAAAGATAAATGGTAATTCAATTTGTTCATAAATTGTTATATCTTCATTTATTGATAAAATACCAAAAGTTGAAGTAGATGGTTTACCAAGAAATGTGTTAATGGCACCGGTGTTAATAAATAAATGATTTTTATATTCTTTATAAAAGTATTTATGTGTATGTGCAAATAAGAATATATCTGCATCATAATCATTAAGTAGCTTATTAAATGTTGATATTGATGTTTGATTTATTATATCTTTTGTATTGTATGGACTTCCATGAGATAAAAGTATTTTTTTATTATTAATTGTTACCATTTTTGATGTTGGTAACTTTTTTAAATATTCTAAATTTTCTTCAGTCAAATTTTTTTTTGTATAATATAATGGGTAGTATTTTTCATTTTCACTGGACATACTTGGAGTTATATTTAATACTGATTCTTCGCGATTTCCAAGGATCACTTCAGCATTTAGGCTCCGTAAAGTATCTATTATTTTATTATCATCTGGTCCATCAGTTAAAAAATCTCCGCATACTAAAAATTTAGATATATTCATATCTTTACAATAATCTAATACTTTTGTTAATAAGTAATAGTTTCCGTGGATATCATTTAATATTGCAACTTTTTCCATCTTACATCTTAATCATTATAACATACTTTTTTGTTGATAACTAGCCCTTTTTGTGGATTGTGGATAATTTGTTGATAACTTAAAAAAATTATCCACAGAATTAACAACATTTTATCAAAAGTGACTTTGTGGATAAAATGTTAGTAAGTGATGTGTTTATAAAAAATTGTTAGTTTTGTTGATAACTCTTGTAAATAGGCATATTTCTGGGAATTTTTATGTGGATAACTTTGTGGATAAAATGTTAATTTAAAAAAATTATCAAAATATGTTAATTTACTCTTTTATTTTTATCAAAAATGGGGTAAAATTTAGATACAGATTTAAGTGAAGCGGGGTGAGGTTTTGAAAACTGATGAATTATTTACCAAATTTTTGAATGATATACAAACTCAAGTTAGTCAGAATGCATATACAATATGGTTTTCGAAACTAGAGCTCTTGTCAATTGTTAATAACGTTGTTACTATCAAGGTTCCAATGGAAATACATAAACAAATGCTTTCTGATACTTATGCTGATATTATTGATGCTTCATTCTTTGCAATGACAGGAATCAACTATACATTTAAGTATATTACTGAAGATGAAGTTGAAACATTTGTGGAACCTGTTGTGGAAGAACAAGTTGAAGAAAAGGAAATTGAGTGGAATACTAACTTAAATCCTAAGTTTACCTTTGATAATTATGTTGTTGGTAATTCAAATAGACTTGCTTTTGTAGCTGCTAGGGCTGTTGCTGAGGCACCCGGAACTATTCATAATCCTTTATTTATATATGGAAGAAGTGGAATAGGTAAGACACATTTGATGCAAGCAATAGGTAATTATATTAAGGATCATTCAAATTTAAAAGTTTTATATACAACAAGTAATGAATTTAGGGATGAATTTACTGGTATTGCTAATAGTAATAATAAAATAGGGTATGCTAATGATTTTAAAAATAAGTATAGAAATGTTGATGTGTTGATAATTGATGATATTCAATTTTTAGTAGAGGCTGAGAAAACTCAACAAGAATTCTTCCATACATTTAATGCACTTCATCAAGCAAATAAACAGATTATTATTAGTAGTGATAAGAGTCCGGATGACTTAAAAAAGATAGAGGAACGTCTTCGAAGCAGGTTTATGTGGGGACTTCCTGTTGATATTTATCCTCCAGATTTTAATCTTAGATGTGAAATAATTAGATCAAAGGTTAAAAATACAAGTATAGAGAATAAATTAAATGATGATGTTATAGAATATATAGCTAATTCATGTGTTAATGATGTTAGACACATTGAAGGAACTATAAACAGGTTGCTAGCTTACACAGCAATGATGGTTCCTGATAAAATTACTTTGGATTTTGCAAATGAAGCATTGAATGATTATGTTAATACCAACATATTTATCAACAATTCTATTAGCTCGATTCAAAGTGCAGTCGCAGAATACTTTAAAATATCGGTAGATGATTTAAAAAGTAAGAGGCGAACTAATACAGTTGTTAAGCCAAGACATATTGCTATGTACTTATGCAGGGTAGAAACTGATGAGAACTTAATGAAGATTGGTTTAGAATTTGGTGGAAGAGATCATTCCACGGTTAGTACAGCGTGTGATAAGATAAAAGAAGAGTTAGAAAAAAATCCTAATTTAAACAATGTTATCAAAGATATCAAAATGAAATTACAATAAAATGTTGATAACTTGGGGATAATGTTAACAGTTTTTTCTAGATTTTATGCTGATTTTTGTGAGTTATCCACATTATCAACGCTATAATAAAAATAATAATAAATAATAAAAAGAAAGAAGGATGAAAAATTATGAAATGGACAATTGAAAAAAATGTTATTTTAGAAGCTTTAAATAATGTTACTAAAGCTTTAAGTCAAAGGACAACAATTCCAGTATTAAATGGTATTGTGTTTGATGTTAGTGAAGGTGGAATTGAACTTCTTGCAAGTGATTCTGAATTAACTATTAAGGTTATTATACCTAGTACTGATATTAAGTATTTAGAAGGTAGTGGTAAAATTATTATTCAAAGTAAGTACTTTGTTGATATGATTAGAAAGATGCCAAGTGATTTAATTGATTTTGAAGTTGAAGATAATCTTAAAATAAAGATTAGTACTCCGAATAATCAATATAGATTAAATTGTTATAATCCGAATGATTATCCAAATATTTCTTTAGAAAAAAGTGGAGATGTTATCAATATTGAAAGTTCTACTTTAAGAGATATTATTAGTCAAACTTCATATGCGTTATCAACACAAGAAGTAAGACCACTTTTAACTGGTATTAATTTAAAAATTAATGGTGATATCTTGGAATGTATTTGTACAGATTCTTATAGATTATCAAAGAAAAATATTAAGTTGGCAACACCAGTTAATAAACAAGTTAATATTGTTATTCCAGGAAGAAGTATTACTGAACTTGAAAAGATTATTGCAGATGATGTTAATGTAGAAGTCTATGTATTTACTAACAAAATATTATTTGTTTATAAAAATATATATGTTCAAAGTAATTTATTAAGTGGTACATATCCAGAAACTAGTCATTTTATACCAAATGATTTTGCATATATGATTAATCTTAATATGAAAGAGTTTTATGATGCAGTAGATAGAGCTGCTTTACTTGCTCAGAATAAAGAAAAGAATATTATAAAGATGCATATACAAGATAAAGAAATGGTTATTACGTCTACTAGCAATGAGCTAGGAAATGCGGAAGAAAAATTACATATTGATTGTAATAATAAAGAAAAGATTGAAGTATCATTTTCTAGTAAGTTTATGATGGATGCATTAAAGGTTATAAAAGAAGAAAATATATTGTTACTTCTTAATACTGATGATAAACCAATACTTATTAAACCTGTTACTGATGAGTCATTAACTGAATTAATTTTACCAATTAAGACATATTAAGGAACAAATTTAGATTTGCTCCTTTTTTTCGACAAATTTTTCACTTTTTTTGTGGTATTATAGGTAGCTACAGGAGGTATTATGGATAGAATTAATGGTAAAACATTGATTATTTATTATAATAATTTTAATACTGTAATGATAAATACTGATGGTAAAATAATTATTAATGGAAATTTTATTAGATCTATTTTGAATAAGAGTTGTATATTTTATGGAAGTTCTTTAAATGGTAGATTAAAAGGTAGTAAAGATTTGCTAAAATGTAGATATAAGTTACCTATTATTATTAGTGAAAGTAATAGATTAATATTTTTTCCTGTTAATAAATATTTTTGGATTAATTTTAATATGATAGAATCATTTGAAAAAAAGGAAAATCATACAATAATTACATTTAAAAATGGTTATAAAAGAAGTATTTTTGTTTCATATAGAGTGGTAAATAATCAAATGCTTAAGTGTAGTAGATTGTGGCTAGAATATTTAGAAAGAAAATAATGATTTTAGTTAGTTTTTTCTTTTAAATAGGTCTATTTTATGGTATAATTATTGTGTGTATAGGTATACCATTGTGCCTTGTATTTTAATTGTAGGGCAAAAAAGGGGGTATTTATGAAAATTGAGAATATTTGTCTTACTAATTTTAGAAATTATGATAATTTAAATGTTACTTTTTCAGATGCTCTTAATATAATATATGGTTTAAATGGAAGTGGGAAGACCAATTTGATTGAAGCTATATATTTGCTTGCTCTATCTAAGTCGTTTAGAATTAGTAATGACAAAGTTTTAATTAAAAAGGGAAAAATTAAAGCTAAAGTAAATGGAAATGTTTTAAAAAATAATGATAGTAATCTTTATGGCGTTGAAATAACTTTGGATGGTAAAGTGGTTAGTATTAATGAAGAGAAGAAAGATAAAATAAGTGATTATATTTCTAGAATTAATATAGTTTTGTTTGAACCATCAAATACAATGTTAATAAGTGATGCACCGAGTGAGAGAAGAAAATTACTAAATATTGAAATAAGTCAAATTTATAAAGAGTATTTAGTTATATTAACAAATTATCAACGTATTTTAAAACAGAGAAATTTTTATCTAAGAGGAATGTATGTTAATGGAAGTTACACAAGTGAATATTTAGATATATTAACTAGGAAATTAATTGAATATGGAAGTGTTATATCTAAATATAGAAGTAACTTTGTTGATAATATTAATAAGTATATTACTAGTAATTATGAATCTATTGCGGGTTGTGGAACATTAAAAGTTAGATATAGTTCTGTTTATAAGAATAAGAGTCAAGATGAGTTATTTAAAAGATATAAAGATAATTATCAAAAAGAATTAAGTATTGGTAAAACATTAGAAGGTGTTCATCACGATGATTTAGTTTTTTTGCTAGATAATAATAATTTGAAAGAATGGGGAAGTGAAGGACAAAGGAAGAATGCTATAATATCATTTAAGTTAGCAGAAATAAATGTTATTAAAGATATTAAAGGGTATTATCCGATACTTATTTTAGATGATTTATTTAGTGAATTAGATAAAGTTAAAATAAGTAATTTACTAAGTATGTTAGATAGAAATGTTCAGACATTTATAACGACGACGGATTTAAAAAATGTTAGTAAAAAGATAATTAAAGATGCTAAAAAGATTAAAGTATATGATGGTATATTAGAGGAGGAGTAAAAAATGAAAGAAACACATTATACTGATAATGATATACAGGTTTTGGAAGGGCTTGAAGCAGTTCGTAAAAGACCTGGGATGTATATTGGTTCAACTGGTGAGAGAGGTCTTCATCACTTAGTTTGGGAAATTGTTGATAATGCAGTAGATGAAGCATTAGCAGGATTTTGTGATGATATTGAGGTTATAATTGATAAAGGAGATATCATTGAAGTAAGAGATGATGGTAGAGGTATTCCAACTGGTATAAACTCTAAGACTGGGTTATCAACAGTTGAAACAATATTTACGGTATTACATGCTGGTGGTAAATTTGGTGGAGAAGGATATAAAGTATCTGGTGGTCTTCATGGTGTAGGTGCTAGTGTTGTTAATGCTTTGTCTAAATGGTTAGAAGTTAGAATTTATCGTGATGGTAATGTATACTATCAAAGATTTGAAAATGGTGGACATCCAGTTGATGCTTTGAAAATTGTTGATACTTGTGATGTAGAGAGAACTGGCAGTACAATTAGATTTAAACCAGATGAAGAAATATTTACGGAAACTACAGTGTATAATTATGATACATTGTATAAAAGATTACAAGAAATTGCTTTCTTAAATAAAGGACTTAGAATTAATTTATATGATTTAAGAGTTCAACCTGAAAAGCATGATACTTTCCTTTATAATGGGGGTATTATTGAATATGTTGAAATGCTTAATAAGAGTAAGACTCCGATTCATGATGATATTATTTATATGGATGGATCTGAGAATGGTATTGAACTTGAAGTAGCTTGTCAATATAATGAAACTTATTCACCAAGTATTTATTCATTTACAAATAACATTAATACTTATGAAGGTGGTACTCATGAAGATGGGGTTAAAGCTGCTTTAACTAAAGTTATTAACAATTATGCAAAGAGTGCTAAGTTACTTAAAGATAATGATAATCCGTTGATTGGGGAAGATTGTAGGGAAGGATTAACAATGATTATTTCATGTAAACATCCAGATCCTCAATTTGAAGGACAAACTAAGACTAAGTTAGGTAATAGTGAAGTTAGAAAGATTGCAAGTGACGTATTTTCTCAAGGTTTTGAAAGATTTTTGATGGAAAATCCTGCAGAAGCTAGAATTATTGTTGAAAAATGTATTAGTGCATCTCGTGGTAGAATTGCTGCGAAAAGAGCAAGAGAAGCAACAAGAAGAAAAAGTGATTTAGATATAGTTAATTTTGGTGGAAAACTTGTTGATTGTAAAGAAAAGGATCCAAGTGTATGTGAAATTTTCTTAGTCGAAGGGGATAGTGCAGGTGGTTCTGCAATTAAGGGTAGAAATAGTATGACTCAAGCTATTCTTCCTTTGAAGGGTAAGGTTTTAAATGTTGAAAAAGCTAGACTAGATAGAGCACTTGGCAATGATGAAATTAAGACTATTATTACGGCTTTTGGTACTGGTATTGGTCAAGAATTTGATTTAAGTAAAATGAGATATCATAAAGTTATTATCATGAGTGATGCCGATGTAGATGGATCTCACATTAGAGTACTTCTTTTAACATTGTTTTATCGTTTCTTTAAACCAATTGTGGAAGCTGGTTATGTTTATGCTGCACAACCACCATTATTCTGTATAAAACATGGACAAACTATTAAATATGTTTTAAATGAAGATGAAAGAGATGAATACATTAAAAATTTAAATGAAAAGAATATTAAATATGATGTATCAAGAATGAAAGGTTTAGGGGAAATGGATGCTGAAGAATTAAATGAAACAACTATGGATATTGAACATAGAATTCTTCGTAAGATAACTGTAGAAGATGCTATAAGTGCTGATGCTGCATTTAGTAAATTAATGGGTGAAGAAGTTGAACCTAGACGTAAGTTTATTGAAGAAAATGCAACTTATGCAAAGAATTTGGATTTTTAGGAGGTTAATATGGATCATAGTAGAGATAGATTACAAGAAAATAATATTGTAAATGAAATAGAATCATCTTTTATTGAATATTCAATGAGTGTTATTATTTCCAGAGCTTTACCAGATTTAAGAGATGGTTTAAAGCCAGTTCATAGAAGAATTATCTATGATATGTTGGAAAATGGTTTGACACCAGATAAAAAACATCGTAAGAGTGCTACGATAGTTGGGGATGTTATGGGGAAATATCATCCACATGGAGACTCATCAATATATGATGCTATGGTAAGAATGGCACAAGATTTTAACTATCGTTATTTACTTGTTGATGGACATGGTAACTTTGGTAATATTGAATATCCTAGAGCTGCTGCTTATCGTTATACTGAAAGTAAGCTTGCTAAAATTTCAATGGAACTTTTAAGGGATATTAATAAAAATACTGTTAATTTTGTACCAAATTATGATGAATCAACTAAAGAACCTGAAGTTTTACCTTCAAGATTTCCAAATATTTTAGTTAATGGAACAATGGGTATTGCTGTTGGTATGGCAACAAATATTCCGCCACATAATTTAGGTGAAGTTATTGATGGATGTATTGCTTATATTGATAATCCAGATATTACAACTGAAGAATTAATGCAACATATTAAAGGACCTGATTTCCCAACTGGTGGTATTATATTAGGTAATTCTGGTATAAAGAAAGCTTATGAAATTGGTAGAGGTTCTATAACTATTAGAAGTAAAGCTACAATTGAAGAAAAAAATGGAAGACATTATATAGTTATTGAAGAAGTTCCATATGGTGTTAATACACTTGATTTAAAACAAAAAGTTGCAGATTTAGTACATAATAAAGTACTTGAAGGTATTACTGATTATCATACTGATTTAAAGGATGGTATAAAGATTACTATAACACTTAAGAAAGATGCTAATCCACAAGTAGTACTTAATAATTTATATAAGCATACTGCTTTTCAAACAACTTTTGGTATTATATTCTTGATGCTTGATAAAGGTGTACCTAGAACTTTAGGTTTAAAAGATATTATTAGTAAATATGTAGATTATCAACAAGAAGTTATTATTAGAAGAACTCAATTTGAACTTGATAAAGCTGAAAAAAGAGTACATATTTTAGAAGGTTACCAAATAGTATTTGATAATTTAGATGAAGTTATTAAGATTATTAAAGAATCTAAGGCTGATGGAGAAGCAAAGCTTAAGTTAATGGAAAGATTTGGTTTAACTGAAGCTCAAACTGATAATATTCTAGAAATGAAATTACGTCGTTTAACGGGTCTAGAACGTGAAAAGATTGAAGAAGAACTAAATGCACTTAGAATTGAAATAGAACGCTTACGTGGCATTTTAGCGGATAATAATAAGGTGTTAGGTATCATTAAAGATGAAATGACTGAAATTAAAAATAAATATGGTGATGAAAGACGTACTAAAATTGATATGACTGCAATAGATTATATTGAAGATGAATCTTTAATTCCAGAAGAAAATATTTTAGTTGTACTTACTAACAAAGGTTATATTAAGAGAACTACATCTGATACATTTAAGGCACAAAATAGAGGTGGTGTTGGAATTAAGGGAATGTCTACAAATGATGAAGACTTTGTTGAACACATGATTAACTTATCAACACATGATTATATTTTATTCTTTACTGATAAAGGTAAAGTTTATAGACTTAAAGGTTATGAAATTCCTGAATTTTCACGTCAATCTAAAGGAATTCCAATTGTTAATTTACTTCAAATTGAAAAAGATGAAAGAGTTAATGCGGTTATCCAAATAACTCGTGAAGAAAATAGTAAATACTTATTATTTGCAACTGAAGGTGGTGTTGTTAAAAAGACTTTAATTAGTGAATTTGATAACATTAGAAATAGTGGTAAGATTTGTATTTCTCTAAGGGAAAACGATAAATTAATTGATGTTAAAAAGACTACTGGTAGTGATTTAGTATTACTTGGTAGTGATGCTGGTAGAATGGTTAAGTTTAATGAAGATGAAATCAGAGTAATGGGTCGTACAGCATCTGGTGTTCGTGGTATAACACTTGATGGTGGCAAATGTATTTGTTCTGAAATAGTTAGTGAAGATGATACAATTTTACTTGTTACGGAAAAAGGTTACGGAAAGCAAACCAAGGTAAGTGAATATCGTCAAACAAAACGTGGTTCTAAAGGTGTTAAAGCCATGAATATTACTGAAAAGAATGGTAATTTAGTAAGTGTTAAGATTGTTCATGAAGGTAAGGAATTAGTTATAATGACTAACTCTGGTATGACGATGAGAATGCCACTTGATCAAATATCAGTTCTTGGACGTGTTACACAAGGTTTAAGACTTATTAACTTAAAAGATAACCAAAAGGTTTCTACGATTAGTTTAGTAGATAAAGAAGAAGAAACTGTAGTAGAAGAATCTACACAAGAAGGTGTATCAGATATGGTACAAGAGAGTGTAGAACAACCTACAGAAAATAATGAAGAGGCTTAGAAATAAGCCTTTTTTAAAGAAATTTTATGTATATACAAAGTATAATTGATGAATTATCAACAAAAATTTTGATGTGTAAAAATTTAACTTATCAACTATATTTTACTAATAAAGATATGTTCCACGTGAAACATATCTTTTATTTTGGAATACTTTATAACACTATATTTCACGTGGATATTCTAGTTGGTTATCTTATCAACAATATTTTTTATTATTGTATTGTTTCACGTGAAACATTACAATTGTTGTTATATTATTTTTAATAATACTTCTTTATCTTTAATAGTAGGTAATGATGTTTCACGTGAAACATCATCGGATATTTAAATTAATTATTGTTTATTTTTTATTATTCTTATATTATTATTTAATAGACTATGTGTTTCACGTGAAACATTGTTGATAAAGTGTTATTTTATATTAATAAATAATTTAAATATACTAAAATTGATTTTAAATCGCTATGTTTCACGTGAAACTATTGTTGATAGTTTGTTACTTTATATCAATGAATAATCTAAATAATCTAAAAATGATTTTAAAATGCTATGTTTCACGTGGAACATTGTTGATAGTTTGTTACTTTATATTAATGAATGATCTAAATATACTATAATCGATTCCAAAATGCTATGTTTCACGTGAAACATTGTTGATAGTTTGTTTATATATATTGTTGGAAAGTATAATGTTTCACGTGAAACATTATACGTACATATGATTGTGTTTTGTAAAATAAATCTTTCTATAAATATATTTATTTATATCAAAAAATATTTCCCGGGAAATATTTAGTTAACATAATAATTGCAAAAAAATGTAGAAAAACAAAGGAATTATTTCCCGGGAAATAATTGGTTAACATAATAATATTTTGATTTTTTTGAGTTTTATAAAAAATATTAATATTTAAAATTTGGCTAAGATATGCCTAAAAATACCACTTTATTTTTAAAGAAAATTGAGTTATCAACACAATTATTTTTTCAATTTTAAAACTGAATTTCAAATTATTTGCAATGTTTCTATTGACTTATGGAGAGTAATTTGTTAATATTTAATCGTGCAACAAATATGCTGTAACTTGGTCAGGATTGGAAAATAGCAGCCACATCAGCCTCTGTTTGTGTGCACATTTTTTTTGGAGGAATTGTGGAATCAAAATATTTGAAAACATTATTTGAATTATGTGATAAATCTTTAAAAACTGATGATATACCAATTGGTGCTATTATTATATATAAGGATAAAGTAATTGGAACTGGTTATAACACTAGAGAAAGAGATGAAAATATATTTGGTCATGCTGAAGTAAATGCAATACTTGAAGCTCAAAAGATTCTTGGTAATTGGAATCTTTCTGGATCTGTTATGTATGTAACACTAAAACCTTGTAGTATGTGTAGTGAAATAATTAAGCAATCAAGAATAAGTGAAGTATATTATCTACTGGATAAGCCAGAGACTAAGAAAGAATATTATAAAACAGAATTTAATAAAATAAATGATGAAATAAATGAGTTAGATTATGAGATGAAACTTAGTGATTTTTTTAAAAAGCTAAGGGACAAAAAATAGGTAGAAAGAACACGGAATTAGTTTGTGTTTTTTTGTTGATGTTTTATAAAAAAATTTAACTTAAAGTCGTGACTTTTTAAGCAAAATTTGATACACTATTTGTAGGAGGTTTTTTACATGAATTATAAAGTATTATATAGAAAATATAGACCAGATAGTTTTGATAGTTTAATAGGACAAAAACATATAGTAGAAATACTTAAGAATTCTATTAAAGAAAATAGATTAGCACATGCATATTTATTCTCTGGACCTAGAGGAACTGGAAAAACATCAACTGCTAGAATATTGGCAAAAGCGATTAATTGTCGTAATAATAAATCCGGGTTTGCGTGCGGGGAATGTGATAGTTGCTTAACTTTTAATGGAAATCCTGATATTATTGAAATAGATGCCGCTTCAAATAATGGTGTTGATGAAATCAGAGAACTTATAAATAACGTTAAAATTATGCCAACATCTTTGAAATATAAAGTATATATTATAGATGAAGTTCATATGCTTAGTGCAAGTGCATTTAATGCTTTATTATTAACACTTGAAGAACCACCTGAACATGTAGTGTTTATACTTGCTACAACTAATTTGGAAAGTGTTCCAATTACAATAGTTTCTAGATGTCAAAGATTTGAGTTTCATAGAATAACAGAAGATGATATCGTAGATAGATTAAAATATGTTTGTGATTCTGAAGGGATAAAATATGAAGAAGATGGACTTAGAGAAATAGCAATACTTGCTGATGGAGGACTTAGAGATGCTTTAAGTATACTAGATCAATTATCTAAGAATGAAGAAGTTATTACAAATACTTTAGTTTCTAATGAAATAGGTAGTATTTCTAATAAAAAAATTGATGAACTAATTAATTATTTAGATCATAATGATATAGATAATATTGAAGCTATATTTAATGAAGTTGAAAGTACTAGTTTAAATTATAAAGTATTTATTAAGAAGATGATTGCTTCATTAAGTAGTGTTGGTGTTAAAATATTGGGAAACCCAGATGACTATAGGTTATCATATGATGATGTTGAAAATTTAGTTATGGAATTAAATGATGTAATTATGAAAATAAATGTAAGTATAAGTCCATATTTGCTTATTAAAATGATTGTGTTAAATTATGTTGAAGTAACTAAAAAAGTGGTTGTTCCAAAACTTGAAAAAAAAGATATTGTTGAAGCTATCAAACCAAGCTTGAAACAGGAAAAAACTGAAGTAAATTTTGCAAAAAAAATTGAAGAAGATACAACCAATATTGATATAAGAATTAATAATTGTTTTGTTAATGCATCAAAGAATTATTTAACGAAGTTAAAAGAGTTATGGATTGATTTTGTTAGTAATATTGAAGATGCATTAGTTAAAGGATTAGTAACTGATACATTAGTAGTTACAGCATCTGATACATATGCAATTGTTGAAGTTACAATACCTCATAAAGATAGAGAAATTAATAATAAATTAAATGATATTGAAGATTTATTTAATAAGTATAATAATACGAAGTATAAGTTAGTATTTATTGATACTGATAAATGGAATAAAGAAAAAAGTTCATATATAACTAATATAAAGAATGGTTATAAATATGCTTATAAAGATGAAGTTAAATTAGATAATAAAGATGAAATTAATATGTCTGAATTAAAGGATATATTTGATATAGATAAAATAGAAGTTGAATAAAAGAAAGAAGGAAAAAAATTTATGAATATGCAACAAATTATGCAACAAGCACAAAGAATGCAAAGGGATATTACAAAGAAAAAGAATGAAATTGATTCAATGAGTTTTACTGGTAACTCTGAGTGGGTTGAAATAGTATTTAATGGAAAAAGAGAAATACAATCCTTTAAGATACTTAAAAGTGGAGTAATTGATGAAGAAGATAAAGAAATATTAGAAGATATGATTATGCTTGCTATAAAAGATGCTTTTGCTAAGATTGATAAAGAAACTGAAAATAAATTAGGTCAATATTCATCAATGAGTGGGTTGTTCTAAAATGATTTATCCTGAATCATTAGAAAAACTTATTAACTATTATAAAAAATTACCTGGAATTGGCGAAAAAAATGCTGAAAGATTAGCACTTGCAACATTAAATTTTAAAGAAGATGATATAGATAAATTTGCAAGTGCTATAGAAGATACTAAAAAGATACATAAATGTAGTATTTGTGGTCATTTGACAGAGTATGATATATGTAATATATGTGCTGATGAATCTAGAAATAAAAATGAAATATGTGTTATTGAAGATTATAAAAGTGTTTTTTCTTTCGAAAAGGCAGGTAATTATAATGGGGTATATCATGTTTTAAATGGTTTAATTAGTCCGGCGGATAATATTGGCCCAGATAATATAAATTTAGCAAGTTTAGTTAAAAGAGTTGAATCACTAGAAAATCCTGAGTTGATACTAGCGTTAAAATCCACAGTTGAAGGTGAAACAACAACATTATATATTAAAAAAATATTTGAAAAAAAGAATGTATTAATATCAAGGCTTTCTTATGGAATACCAATGGGTGCTGAAATAGATTATTTAGATATAATGACGTTAGATAGAGCCCTTGAAGATAGAAAAAAAATAAGTGATTAATTATTAAATTTAACATATAATTTAATGGTGATTAGTATGAAAAAAATATTTTTAATAATTAAGAGAATTGTACTAGCTATAAGCTTTATTTATGCTTTTGATTTGTTAGTTACTGGTTTAAAAATATTTATTCCCATTAATATAGTTACAGTAAGTGTTGTTGCAAGTTTAGGTATGAGTGGAATGCTTGCTTTAATTGCAATATATTACATACTTTAGGAGGTTTAAGTGGAAGCAAAAGAATTAGAAAAGTTAGTAAAATATTATCATGAGAATAAGATATCTCATGCTTATTTAATTGAAACAAATAATATAGATAAATGCTTCTTAGATTTAAAATGTGTTGTTAAGCAAATTTTTTGTAGTGGAACTTATAAAGAAAATTGTAATGAATGTAATATATGTAGTTTAGTTGACCAAGAATTTCTTCCATCATTTGTAGTAATTGAACCAGATGGAGCAACAATAAAAAAGGAACAGGTACTAGAACTTAAAAAGAATTTTAGTACGATGCCAATTTATACAAAAGATAATATATATATAATTAAGCATGCTGAGAAGTTAAATGGTGCTTCTGCGAATACAATGTTGAAGTTTTTGGAAGAACCAGATCCTCATATACTAGGTTTTTTCATTACTGATAATATAAATAATGTAATATCTACGGTAAGAAGTAGATGTGAAGCATTAAAGGTTTATTATGATGTACATGAATTAGATATTAATTCATTATTAAGTGGTGTTTATAATGATAAATTAAATGTAGTAATAGATTATTTAGTTAAATTAGAGGTAGAAAAAAATTATTTAATAATGTATAATAAAGATGTAATTTTAAATAGTTTTAAAGAAAGGGAAGATATTAAGATTTGTTTTAAAATTATGCTTATTATTTATGAAGAATTATTAAAGAAAATAATGGATTTAGAAAATAAATTTAATTTTGATAAATTAAGTAAGTTGGAAAGTCTAAGTTATAAGGGAGTAACAAGAAGAATTAATTTGATAATTAGGTTTATAGATGATATAAGTTGTAATGCAAATATAGATTTATTGTTAGATAAGTTTGTTATAGAATTGGGTGATAGTATTGAATAATGTATATGGTGTTGTATTTAATGAATTAGAAAAGAAGTTTTATTATGTATTTAATGGAAAACTTAGCGTTGGTGATTATGTAATTGTTAATACTGATAGAGGAGAACAATTAGTTAAAGTTGTAGATATAATTACTAAAGATGATATAAGTGAATATGAAAGTATTGAAAGAATTGCAAACGAAAGTGAATATAATGCATATTTAGATAATTTAAAAGATAGTCAGAAAGCTTTGAAAAAGTGTAAAGAATATGCTAAAGAATTAGAACTTGATATGAATGTAGTTAGTTCACAATTTAATTTAGATAGAAGTCAATTGTTATTTAATTTTACCGCGGATGGAAGAGTTGATTTTAGAGAACTTGCTAAGAGACTTGCTGCAATATATCACACTAGAATAGAACTTCGTCAGATTGGGGCTCGTGATAAAGCTAAAGAAATTGGTGGTATTGGTGTTTGTGGCGGAGAATTATGTTGTTTAAGATTCTTAAAAAAGATTGATACAATAAGTATGAATATGGCTAAAAATCAAAATTTAGCATTAAATCCAAGTAAAATAAATGGTGCTTGTGGAAGATTATTATGTTGTTTAGCATATGAAGATAGTACATACTTAGAACAAGCTAAGAAATTACCTAAAGTTGGTGATAAAATTATGACTTTAGATGGTGAGGCTCAAGTTGTAAGTGTTGATATAATTAATTCAAAAGGTAAAATACTATTAAATGGAGAAAAAGTAGATTATGAATTTACTTGTAAAGAATGATTTATTTGATTATAAAAATAGATATATAATGCAGTTTGAAAATGCATTTAAGTTTTCATTAGATTCACTACTTTTAGCTGAGTTTGTAAGTGTAAAAAAAACAGATAAAAATATACTTGATATGTGTACTGGTAATGCTCCGGTGCCTTTGATATTAAGTTTAAAAACTAACTCTTTTATAACAGGTTTTGAAATACAAAAAGATATTGCATATTTAGCAAGTGAATCTGTTAAAATAAATAATATAGAAAATATTAAAATAATAAATGATGATATTAAGAATATTGATAAGTATTTTAATAAAAATTATTTTGATATAATAACATGTAATCCACCATATTTTAATACACTAGATAATGGTTATAAAAATAAAAATGATTATTTAACTATTGCTAGACATGAAGTTATGATTAATTTAGAAGATATATTTAAAATAGCATATAATTATTTGAAAAATAATGGGGTATTTTATTTAGTGCATAGATCTAATAGATTAGATGATATAATGTTTTATGCAAAACATTATAGATTAAATGTTAAAATGTTACAGTTTATAAGTACTAAAAGTGATGGTGAATTAAATACAATACTTGTTAAATGTGTTAAAAATAGTAAGAGTGGAGTAAGGGTGTTAAAACCAATATGTGTTGATAACTTAGATACTTATCAACATTTATTTGAAGGGAAGTGTTAGAATGAAACTAGTTGTAGGATTAGGTAATCCAGGTAAAGAATATGATAAAACTAGACATAATATAGGTTTTATGGTTATTGATAATTATTTAGGTAGTGTTAATTGGTCAACTAAGTTTAATGGAATGTATAATGAGAAAATCATTAATGGAGAAAAAGTTATATTTGTAAAACCTCAGACTTATATGAATAATTCCGGTTTATGTGTTGGTGAATTTGTTAGATATTATAATATAGATTATAAAAATATATTAATCATTCAAGATGATTTAGATGAGAGTGTTGGAAAATATAAATTAAAGTTACATTCATCAAGTGGTGGTCATAATGGTATTAAGTCAATTATTTCATCACTTAATTCTCAAGATTTTCCAAGATTAAAAATAGGTATTGGAAGTGTTAAAAAAGATGAAGTAGTAAATTATGTCTTAGGTAAATTTAGTAAGAATGAGCTTAGTATAATCGAAGATGAATATAATAATTTTAATGATATAATTGATTCATTTATTAACCAAGGTATTGATAAAACAATGAATTGTTATAATAGTAAAAGGAATGAATAATGAATTTTTTAAATGAGTATTTTAAATATGATATAGGAATTGAATTATCAGGTTTAACTAATCAGTTAAACGTTTTTTACGTTAATAAACTAAGGGAAGTTTATAATAGAAATATTATTGTATTAACTAGTTCATTATATGAAGCTAATAAAATATATAATAGTTTATCTAAGATTAATGATAATGCTTTATTGTTTCCAATGGATGATTTTTTATCATCAATGATTGTTGCACAAAGTCCTGAGTTAAAATATAAAAGATTAGAAGTTATTGATAAATTAAAGAGTAAAGATAAATTTATTATTGTTACTAATTTAATGGGTTATTTAAAGTATTTACCTAGTTTAAATACAAAGACTGATTATAAAATAAGCATAAGTGATAATATAAAAAGAGATGAATTAGTAACAATAATAAATGAACTTGGATATCATAGAGAATCCTTGGTTACCACAAGTGGGGAATATGCTGTACGTGGTTTTATTTTAGATATATATCCTTTAGATAATGAACATCCTTTAAGAATTGAATTTGATGGTAATATGATAGAATCTATTAAGTATTTTGATGAAAATACACAAATGTCTTTTGGAAATATAGAAAGTATAGATATAAAAGCAATTGATGAAATTAAATTAAATGGATATAATTCATTAGTAGATTATGCTGATAATCCAGTTGTAGTAATGGTTGATAAAGAACAAATAAAGGCATCATTTTCTAAGTTATATGATGATATAATTGATTATAAAACAAGTAATAATATTGATGGAGAATTAATGTATTCTTTAGATGATTTTAATTTTGTAGATAAGATATATGTTAATTTATTTGAATCAACTGGATATAATTTAAATGCACATGAAATAATTAATTATAAAGAAGATTTTGATAAACTAGTAAGTGATTATAATGAATGGATAAAAAAAGGAAAAGTTGTATATTTTTATTTAACTGATAAAAATGAAGAAAAAAAGATAAAAAAATTAATACCAACATGTAATGTAGTAATACAAGATATCGATAATGGTTTTATGTTAGATAAATATATAGTTATAGCAGATTCTGATATTGAAGAAGTAAATAAAGTTAATACTAAGTATAAAAATAATTTTCATATTGGTAAAAAGATTAAAGATTATAATCAATTAGAAAAAGGAGATTATGTTGTACATGTTAATTATGGTATTGGTATTTATCAAGGTTTAACAACATTAAAAGTAAAGGGAGTTAATAAAGATTTTTTAACTATTAAGTATGATGGTAGTGATAAAGTATATGTACCAGTTGAAAAGATTAGTTTAATATATAAATATACTGGTAAAGATGGAGTTAATGTTAAATTAAATAAATTAGGTAGTACTAATTGGGAAAAAACTAAAAGATATATTAAAGATAAAGTTAAAGATATATCTAGAGAGTTAATACTTCTTTATAAAAAGAGATTAGAATTAAAAAAGGCACCATATAAGGATTATCCTGAAGAAGATGTTTTTGGAAGTGAATTTAAATATACATTAACTAAAGACCAAGAAAAGAGTATATTAGAAATTAATAGTGATTTAAAAAGAAATATACCAATGGATAGATTGTTGTGTGGAGATGTAGGTTTTGGTAAAACTGAAGTTGCAATGAGAGCAATGTTTAAAGCAGTACTTAATAATGAACAAGTTTTATATTTGTGTCCCACTACAATATTATCAAAACAACAATATAATGTTGCTAAAGAAAGATTTAAGAATTGGCCAATAGAAATAGCTTTATTAAATAGACATGTAACTCATAAAAAAACTATGCAAATATTGGAAGATTTAAAAAGTGGTAAAATAGATATTTTATTTGGTACTCATAGAATACTTAGTGATGATATAGTTTGTAAGAATTTAGGGATGCTTGTTGTAGATGAAGAGCAAAGATTTGGAGTTACCCACAAAGAAAAAATTAAGAGTATGAAAAGTGATATTAATGTTTTAACCCTTAGTGCAACACCAATACCTAGAACTTTGAAGATGGCTATGTCAGGTTTAAGAGATTTATCAGTTATTGATACACCACCAGTTAATAGATATCCAGTTCAAACTTATGTGGCAAGTGAAAATGACTTTTTAATTAAAGATGCTATTTATAAGGAATTAACAAGAAATGGTCAAGTATTTATTCTTTATAATAGAATTGAAACTATTGAAAAGTTTATGAATCATATTCAACAGTTGGTACCTGATGCTAGAATTAATTTTGCCCATGGGCAAATGGATAAAGATACTTTGGATGATATAATGGATGATTTTATTAACAATAAATTTGATATACTTGTATGTACAACAATTATTGAAAGTGGTATTGATATACCAAATGTTAATACTTTGATTATTCATGATGCTGATAGATTTGGTTTAAGTCAGTTATATCAAATTAGAGGCAGAGTTGGAAGAAGTGATAAAATTGCTTATGCATATTTGTTATATGAGCAAAATAAAATGTTAAATGATATTGCAATTAAAAGACTTAATACAATTAAAGAATTTACTGAACTAGGAAGTGGTTATAGAATTGCTATGAGAGATTTAAGTTTAAGAGGTGCTGGTGATATATTTGGTTCTTCACAAGCAGGATTTGTAGATAGCGTTGGTATTTCCCTTTATATGAAAATGGTTGAAGATGAAATAAAACGTCAACAAGGAGAATATGTTGAAGAAGAAGATACAAGTACTCAAGCTTTAATTAATGTTGATACTCATATAAGTGATTCATATGTATTAGATGAAGATGTTAAGATTGAAATACATCAAAAGATTAATGAAATTGATTCATATGAAAAATTACTTGAAATAAAGAATGAATTAGAAGATAGATTTGGTAAAGTAAGTGATGAAATGCTTGTTTATATGTATGAAGAATGGTTTGAAAAAATTGCACAAAAATATAATATAAAAGACGTATTACAAACTGATAGAAGTATAGAGATAACTTTACCAGAAGAGCTATCAAGCACTATAAAAGGAGATAAATTATTAATTGAATCTATGTCTTTATCTAGGGCATTTAATATAAAGTATATAAATAAAAAAATAAAAATAATTTTATATAC
>ULXZ01017486.1_pt1 | contig 29046 bp, 19 predicted proteins | sample 1961701 | NCBI WGS metagenome assembly ULXZ01 (sample SAMEA4835850, study PRJEB28245) | human gut metagenome | biome: gut microbiome; material: fecal sample | place: Denmark | collected 2008 | reverse complement strand
CCGCTTGCATACCACGTTAGTCAACTGCTATATAGTTACCTAATTTTACGGCTGATTTATGGCCGAAGGATCGGCACGATTCCATAAATTGATGAATATCAAAGGATGGCGCCCCACTGATTAAGCAGCAGTGAGTTACGGAACGCTGCCCTCTGAATTTGACTGGCAGGATTTGCGAATATATTCAAAGACATGTAGTTATGATTTACAGAAATATTCGGTAACTTTACGGGGAAAATGAAAATTGGATGGATTATGAATATTCGGAGAATCTTTTTGGGTATGGCGGTGCTGTGTGGGTTTTCAGTTTCGGCGGCCGCGGAAGGGCGCTTCGACAAGCTCAGCGACCGCGTTAAGGAGGTCCCTGAGCCTGTCGTCGAAGGAACCGTGGTTCGACAGGAAGGATCCGGCAAAGGGAAACTGATCGATGATGTGAACGTTTTCGTGGGGACGGACGGGTTCGGGAACGTGTACCCTGGGCCGCAGGTGCCGTTCGGCGGGATCCAGATCAGCCCGGACTGCGACGACAAGGACTATGACTGCGCGGCGGGGTACAAGTACTCCAAGCCGTTCATCCAGGGTTTCAGCCTCACGCATCTGAGCGGAACCGGAATCCCGGACATGGGCGATTTCCTCTTCCTGCCGGGAACCGGATCGAAGATGGATCCGTCAACCTACGACCACAACCAGGAATGGGGCGAGCCGGGTTACTACGGAGTGATCCTGAAGGACTACGGGGTCAAGGCCGAGATGACGGCAGCCCCGCGAAGCGGAATATTCAAGTTCACATTCCCGCAGTCGGACAGTTCGTTTGTGATGATCGACCTTGACCACACCCTGAAATGGGATTGTCTTTGGTCAACGGTCCGTCTGCTGGACGAGCGCACGATCATCGGCAGCAAGGTCGTCAACGGCTGGAACCCGGGACGTTATGTCTATTTCGTGGCCAGATTCTCAAGGCCAATCGAGGAATTCAACATATTCCAGGATGACAAGCCTGTGATCTACAACACCAAGCGGTTCCGCAGCTCGCTTGAGGCGTGGGGACAGAAACTGAAGGCTGTCGCAAGGTTCAAGACCGGAGCCGACGAGAGCATATTCATAGATGTCGCCGTGTCGGCTGTAGGCGCTGATGGTGCTCTGAACAACCTCAAGGAGCTGGAAGGCAAGGACTTCGCCGCTGTAAGGACCGAGGCGGAGGAGCTTTGGGAGAAGGAACTCGGGAAGTATGAGCTTGACTCCGACGACAAGGTGCTGAGGGAGACATTCTACACCAGCGTCTATCGCACTGCCCTCCACCCGTTCCTATTCGAGGACGCGGACGGACGCTTCCGCGAGCACGACGGCACGATCGGGAATGCGGAAGACTTCACCAACGTCACGACATTCTCGCTATGGGACACTTACAGGGCTTTCCACCCGCTTCTCAACCTCGTCAACAAGCCGCTTCAGGCAGACATCGCCAACTCGATGCTCGCCCACTTCGACAAAAGTACCGAGAAGATGCTCCCGATCTGGTCGTTCTACGGCGGCGAGACCTGGTGCATGATCGGCTACCACGCCTGCTCTGTACTGGCCGACATGATGCTCAAAGGCGTGCGTGGATTCGACTACGAGCGCGCCTTCCAGGCGATGAAGACCACCGCCACCAACCCTCACTACGACTGCATTCCTGAATATACCTCCCTCGGCTACGTGCCTTTCGACAAGGAGAAGGAATCGGTCTCCAAGACTCTTGAATATGCCTACGACGATTGGTGCATAGCCCAGGCGGCCAAGCTTCTGGGTCACCGGGAGGACTACGAGTTCTTCCTCAACCGGTCGATGAACTACCGGAATCTCATCGATCCCGAGACCGGCTACATGCGCGGAAAGGATTCCGCCGGCGACTGGCGCGACCCGTTCGCCCCTGTCGCCTATCAGGGTCCGAACTCGGTCCACGGCTGGGGAGACATCACGGAAGGGTTCACGATGCAGTACACGTGGACCGTGCCGCACGATTTCGGCGGATATGTCGAGAGAGCCGGCAGGAAGTTGCTGCTGAGCCGCCTGGACAGCCTCTTCACCATCGAACTGCCCGAGGATATTCCAGGAGCGCACGACATCTGGGGCCGCATCGGCGGCTACTGGCACGGCAACGAACCTTGCCATCACGTTACCTACCTGTACGACTGGTTCGGCCAGCCGTGGAAGTGCCAGAAATGGGTGCGCTACATCGCCGACAACTTCTACGGCAACGAACCCGGCTCGCTGAGCGGCAACGACGACTGCGGCCAGATGTCCGCCTGGTACATTTTCAACTGCCTTGGATTCTATCCGTTCTGCCCCGGATCCGATGAGTACTACATTGGTTCTCCGTGCGTTCCCGGCCTGAAGGTCAGGCTCTCGGACGGAGGTCTGCTGGAAATGACAACGGAAGGTTGGAGCAAGGATGCCGTCTACATTAAGGCCGCGTACCTCAACGGAAAACGTCTTGTCTCCCCAGTCATCCGCTACTCCGACATCAAAGACGGAGCCCGGCTTCATTTCGTGATGTCCTGCAGGCCGGTGAAGAATGGTTTTCGGCTGCGACCAAATTGATTGGCGAAGGATTACTTGGTAAGCGATAAACAATAAGTTGGTTATTATTTAAGGATTACTTAGGGGGTATCATCCGAAAATATTTCTGTTTTTTATAATCCGCATACGTTTCTTTTCATTATTTACGTTTTTAGTGCATATTATTGCGGTTCAAATATTCATTTAAAATTTGAACTATGTATTTCAATGAAAAGAGACAAGAGCTCGCTCCGTTCGTGAATCTGCGGAGCGATGTGGGATTCAAGGCCGTGTTCGCGGACAGGAACAACAAGGACATCCTCATCGGGGTGCTGAACCAGATCCTGCCTCCGGAGGCGAGGATCGAGGACATCAAGGAGTACTCCGACAGGGAGCAGCGGAGGGATGTCCCCTACGGGAAGAAGACGGTGCTGGATCTGGTCTGCGTGGACAGGGACGACAGGACGTTCGTCGTGGAGATGCAGGCCTCGGAGGAGGACTTCTTCTTCGAGAGGTGCGTCTATTACGCGTCGGGACTCTACCATCTCGAGCTCTCGGACGGGGTGCGGTACAAGGGGCTGCGGCCGGTCTACGTGGTGTCGTTCCTGAACTATCGCCTGAGGCACGACGACGAGTCACTCTGGGACACCGACCACTTCATCTCCCACTGGAGGTTCACCGAAAAACGCACCGGAATGGTTGCGGATCAGACAATTAGTGTTATCTTTGTGGAGATGACGCTGTTCACCAAGACGCTGGAGGAGTGCGTGACGGAGTTCGACAGGCTGTTCTACATATTCAAGAACAGTGAAGGCTTCCAAAGGATCCCCGAATGGATAGAGGAGGCCGGCGGGATCTCAAGACGGCTCGCCGAGGCGTGTGAGGTGGCGGCGTTCGACAAGGAGAAGAGACTTAAATACGAGATTGACAAGATGAACGAGTGGGACATTCAAGCGCAGAAGGAATATGCTGTGCGCAAGGGCTTGGAGGAAGGGTTGCAGAAGGGGCTGCAGAAGGGGCTGCGGGAAGGCCGTGAGGAGGGTCTGGAGCAAGGACGTGAGGAGACAAGACTTTCTATCGCAAGAAAGCTTTTCGAGGCCGGGACACCGGTTGATGTGATTGTCAACTGCACTGGAGTTGATGATGGAACAATCGCATCGTTCGCTCATCCCGAGTAGCATAATTGATGGCGATCCGCAAGTCCGGGAAGGAGCTTGCGGATGCTTTCTTTGAAGTTGCCTGACACATTTTGAGGGCGTTATTAAATGAGTCTGCGCAGCGGGGCAAAACGTGTCCTCCACTCCCTGGCCATGTTCCTTTTAATTCTTATTGATGTGGCAGTCGCCAATCTCAAGAGTCCTTGTCTTCTTTTTACTGTTCCTGGTATAGGAGCGTCTGCTTTTTCTTGGCCTTTTTCTTTTTGGCCAGTGGATGTAAATTTCTGTTAAGATACAACAATTAGTTAATTGTATGCTGAAGGAGCTGCAGAGGCTCTGCAAGTTGATGAATATTCCCGTGCCGCGGGATGCGCCTGACTGTCAGGCGGCAGTGAGCGTTTACCCATTCCGTCAAACATCACTGCCATGGGGGGACTGTCTAAAAGTATAATCACCCCCAGTTAGGATTGAATATTCGTTGTTACTCTGCATGCGGGCAATACTTTTCCATTTTCGTCGATACCTTTCAGACAGTCAGGGGGAGCTACCCCTCACTGCCCGGTGCCCGCTTCACAGCCAGGTGGGAATGTCACTCTTCGGAATTGCACGAAAAAGGGCCTGGGGGCTGTTAAGTCGCAATTCTGTGTTGAAAATTAGGCTTTTCGGGCGAAAAGGCCGCCAGAATTGCAGCGGAAGAGTGGCTGAAGGGCTTTGCAGACGTGTCCGCTATGCAATTCTGTCAATGCCAGCGGAACGATACGTCGCTGAGGTCGAGCTTCAGACCTTGACTCAGTACGGTTCCACGATAAATCAGATCTGCGGTTTCGACATTGTCGCAAAACAGCAAAACAACATAACGACAAAACAGCAAAACAATATAACGACAAAACGGCAAAACAGCAGCAAAATAGTTGAAGATCCAAGTTTGGAAGAGCAACATCCGCGTGGCGGCGGAGAAGTTCGTTGGGATATTCATTGATAATGTGTTAAATTTGTTGCCGCAAGCTTTTGCGTCGGTGTCGGCCTGGAAGGGTGGGCCGGTCGCCGGAGGTTATGGCTATTCGTAAAATGAGAAATGGTATGAAATTCATAAGTTGGAACGTGAACGGGCTTCGCGCCTGCGCCGGGAAAGGGTTTGATGAGGTGTTCAACACGCTGGACGCGGATTTTTTCTGTCTGCAGGAGACGAAGATGCAGCCGGGGCAGCTGGATCTGGAGTTCTTGGGCTACACGTCGTACTGGAACTCGGCGGAGAAGAAAGGCTACTCCGGGACGGCGATATATTCAAGGCTCACGCCATTGTCGGTGACGTACGGCATCGGGGTTGAGGAGCACGACCACGAGGGGCGCGTCATCACGTTGGAGATGCCGGAGTTCTTCCTTGTCTGCGTCTATGTGCCGAACTCGCAGGACGGTCTCCGGAGGCTCGACTACCGGATGCGGTGGGAGGATGATTTCCGGGAATATCTTGCCGGCCTCGCCGCGCGGAAGGGTGTGGTGGTCTGCGGTGACATGAACGTGGCCCACAATGAGATAGACATCAAGAATCCGGACACGAACCGCCGCAACGCCGGGTTCACCGATGAGGAGCGCGGCAAGTTCTCCGGGCTTCTGGACTCGGGTTTCACTGACTCCTGGCGCTTACAGCACCCGGACGAGGTGAAATATTCCTGGTGGTCGTACCGATTCCACGCCCGCGAGAAGAATGTCGGGTGGCGGCTGGACTACTTCCTCGTCTCCGACTCCCTCAAGGACAAGATCACAGCCACCGAGATCCACACCGAGATCCTCGGCTCCGACCACTGTCCCGTTGAGCTCGACCTCGATCTGTAAGGCAAGGCCGTGCGCGGGAACAGGCCATCTGCTCACGAGGCCGCTATATTCATTGGTCTCGTGTACAGAAGTGGTTTTTTCGCTCACGAGGGATCTCTTTCCCTGCCTTTCGTGAGCGGAAATGGGCATTTCACTCACATTCAAAGGATGTTAGGGAAGAATGAATATTATTGCGTATATTTCGCTGCGTAAAGTACGCAATGACATTGGCGGAGCCCCGTGGCGTATAACGCACTGAATGACAGTCAACTCTGAAATACCGCCATCCCATTTGTCCCGGTGGCTATTTGGAAACCTTTGAAAGTAAGTAAATAACATGTTGCGATAGTTCTCGCAGTCCGGGTATATTTTTTAATTGAATATTTAGTCGTAACTTAGCGGACAGCAATATAATGAATATGAGAACAAATAGATTTTTAGGCTTCATCATGTCTGTGGCGGCCCTTGCTTTCGCGGCCACGGCTTGTGATGACAAGAAAGAGGACTTGGGTGCTCCGTCGGTGGAGGTCGAAAAGTCCGAGATTTCATTTGAGAAGACCGGCGGAACCGAGACAGTTCAGGTGACGGCCACCAGGGACTGGAAGGCCACTACCGAGCAGGACTGGATCTCCATCGGGCCGAAAGGAGGAGAGGCCTCCTCGAAGGCTGTGACTGTCGAGATCAAGGTGATGGAGAACACCGGGGTTGATCGTGAAGGATCTGTGAAGTTCGACATCGGCTTTGATTCCAAGACTTTGACCGTTAAGCAGAAAGGAACAGGTTCCGTGGCTGACATGACCGTCTACAAGAACGACTTTGACAAGGCGGAAGCAACAAAGACCTATGGAACAGGCACAAGCTGGCCATATCTCGATCAGTTTGACGGTTGGAAGAACGCGACTGGAACGGGAGCGGGAAGTGAGGAATATTCGTTTAAGGCGATGTCGGCCAGGGCGAACTCCACTTCCAACAGCAACTATTCCGACTATACCGGATCCGGAAGCAACAACCTGTTCTTTGGTTCGAGCGCCTATTTCTCCGTGACCGGCATCAAACTTCAGTCAGCCACTGACTATTCTTTGACTTTCGGAGCGGAGAAATATAGCCAGGATAATGGTAGCCTGTTCAAGCATAACGAGTTCCATGTCTATGTCAGCAATGACGGAGCTAAGTGGGTCGAGCTTGAGTATTCATTTCCTAATGGCGACAAGGAAGGTCGCTGGGATCTTGCGACCTCTAATTTCACGGTTCCGTCAGGAACAACGACGCTTGGCATCTATGTAAAGGTCGATGTGGCTAGCTCTTATCGCCTTGATGACCTTTGCCTTGCCGTCGCTTCCTCAGCAGGCACCGTCATCGACTTCTCCAAGGGCGTTGACCTCGGCACCGGCGGTGGCGGTGGTGGAACGACCACTCCGACCGAGGGAACCGTGGCTTCTATCGTTTCGGGCAAAACCGATGCGTCCGTGACTCTGAAGGATGTCCTTGTCACAGGCGTGACGAATAAGAGTGCTGTTGTCACCGACGCTACTGGTAGCATCCTTGTCTTTGTCAACGCTACTCCGGGAGTAAAGGTTGGAGACAAAGTCACTGTGACCGGTACCACGGGCAAGCACAACGGACTTATGCAGATTACTGAGCCGAAATTCCAGATCGCATCGTCAGGCAACACCGTGACCTATCCTGATCCTAAGGCTATTGACGAAAGCAATGTGTCTTCCTATAAGAGTGATGTGGTTGAATTCGTCACATTCAAGGGTAAGGTGAAAAAGAACGATGTTTACTACAACATATTCATAGGAGGGGTTACGGACAAGGATTTGTCGTTGTCTTACTTCCCTGGTGACATGGAATCTTTTGTGGACAAGGAAATTACCGTCAAGGGCTACTTCGTGGGAGGTGGAACCCACTACCAGATTGTGGCGGTCAATGTTGACGGTAAGGACATCACCGAGGCCGTAGAAAACGGCGGAGGCAATCCTGGCGGCGGCGACAATCCTGGCGGAGAGACTCCGGACGAAGGGAAATTTGCCAGCAATGTAAAATGGACATTGGGAGAGAATGCCTATGATGGTACTTCTCCAGACAATACAAGACAGACAGCCACGATTAATGGTGTAAAGGTGGTGACCATCCTCAAACTTGGAACATCGAAAAAATCGGGAAAGGCCACATTGACAATCCCTGCGAACACCTCCAAGTTGTCCTTCTATGCGGTTGCGTGGAAAGGTAAGACAGCCACTTTGGTCGCTTCTTCTGCTGGAACCGAAGTCGGAACGCAGGCGGTGGCAGGTAATGTCGGTGCTACGGGAAATCCAGAGTATACAATCTCGGTTTCTGACTCCGATCATTACACTATGTCCCTGTCGCCTCAGGCTTCAGAATCAAATATAGAGATCACCACTAAGGAGAACGTGCGTGTGATTCTGTTTGGAATAGTGGCGGAATGATGGTGTAGTCATAGAATCTTGATTAACAAAGACTAAGGGATGCCCGGAAAAGCGGGCAGCCCTTTTGCTCTCTAATAATACGAACACATGAAGATAACGTTGAGCAGGTTTTGGATGATTTGCGCCGGGGTTGTAATGCTGGCGCTATCATCTTGTGGCTCAGGTGGTAAGGAGGATGTGCTTCCGCCGACAGTCGAGGTTAAGACCGAGGTGGTAGAGGCGGGAGGATATTCACAGTTCATTTATGTGAAGGCCTCGTCATCCTGGAGGATCACTATAACTTCGGTGGACGGCGGCGAGCCTGTGGATTGGATTATTGCTGATCCGAGCTGTGGCAGCGGCGACATGGATGTCACCCTGAAGGTGGAGGAGAACAAATCGGAGAAGGAGCGCTCGGCTGTGATCACGGTGGAGAACAGTGCGGGCAAGGCTTCGAAGACTATCAGTCAGAAGGCTAAAGGGTCAGAAGTGAAGCCTGATCCGACACCATCCGGCGGCAATCTCTCTCCGAAGACAGGGTGGATGGAACTTCCGGCTATTCCGGAGGGGATGGATGCGTTCACGCATTCGATGACTGTCGGATCGGTGAGCACGCGAAATTATTCATTCCTTTGGGATTACGACAATCTGGTGGCGCCGTGGGTGGCTTATCCTCTGTGCAAATGGAACATTGGCAACAACATCAAGAGAACCAATGCTTGGGGGCTGGATCCTCTGCTTCCGGAAGGCAAGCAGCCGGTGCTGTACAGAGGGTTCAGCAAAGGTAATAACGGATGGTATGCCAGAGGTCACCAGATCCCTTCGGCGGACAGACTCACCTCGTACGAGTCAAACTCTATGACATTCTACGGCACGAATATGACTCCTCAGATACAGGATGGTTTCAACGGTGACATCTGGGCTACCCTCGAAGGCAAAGTTCGCTCCTGGGCCAACAGTTCCGACACCCTCTATGTCGTGACCGGTTGCGTGATAGACTACAAAGACGGAGAGACCGTCAAGTACGCTCTTGACAACAATGGCAAGAAAGTGACCGTGCCGACAGCCTACTACAAGGCCGTGCTCCGCTACATGAAGAGCTCCACATTCGGTTATTCTGGCTATTCGGCCTGCGCCGTCTGGCTGGACCACAAGGTTTACAGCAGCAGCTCCATAAGCTCTTCATATTCAATGTCAGTGGATGACCTTGAGAAGAAGACAGGAATTGATTTCTTTGTGAACCTGCCTGCCGTTGTCGGCGAGGAAATGGCCGCCAAGATTGAATCCGAGGACCCGTCCAAGGTTTCCTGGTGGTGGTAAGATACCATGAATTAATACAATACTAAACTGATATGCGTTTGAGAAAAATACTTTATTCCGCTCTGCTGCTTCTGGTTGTGGCCGCCACGGCCTGTGCCAAGGGGGACAAGGGCGCGAGGGGGTATGTCATCGGCTTCTACAATGTCGAGAACCTCTTCGACACCTACCACGACGAGGGCAAGAATGACTATGAATATCTCCCCGACGGGGCAAACCGCTGGACTGACGCGCGGTACAACCGCAAGCTCCGCAACATCGCCACGGTGATTAGGGCGATGGCTGACGAGAACAAGGCTTTCCACACGGTTCTGGGTCTTAGCGAGGTTGAGAACCGCCATGTGCTTGAGGATCTTGTGAGCCAGAAGGAGATCGCCGACGCGAACTACCAGATCGTGCACTATGACGGTCCGGACAGGCGAGGCGTCGATGTGGCCCTGCTTTACAGGCCGGAGCAGTTCAAACTGATTGAAAGCAAATCCATTCCGTTTGATTTCAACAGTAAGGACATAAAGTTCGACATGGACGAGGAGTCTCAGGGACACTTCCGCACCCGTGATGTGCTGATGGTCAGGGGCGAGATCAAGGGCGAGATGTTCGCGTTCTTTGTCGCCCACCTTCCATCCAGGATCGGAGGCAAGGGGAGCGACCTTAGGAGCCGTGGCGCGGAAATCATCTACGAGAACTCCGCCAAACTGATGAATGAATATCCCGGGATCAAGATCGTGGTGATGGGTGACATGAACGACAACCCTACGGACGAGAGCATGGCCGTCTATATGCACGGCAAGGAGAATGTCTCCGAAGTCGGCAAGATGGACTTCTTCTCTCCGTTTACCTCAATGTTGAAAGCCGGTTACGGCTCTTTGGCCTATCGTGGCGAGTGGAACATCTACGACATCATCCTTGCGAACGAGGCGCTTGTGAACGCTCCGAAGGGGACGCTCAGGATTGTTCCGATCGTGAAGGGCAAGTACTACGGACGCGTCTTCAACCAGCCGTTCATGGTTCAGCAGACAGGACAGTACAAGGGTACGCCGTTCCGGACATATTCATCCGGCTCCTACGTCGGCGGCTACAGCGACCACTACCCGACCTATATTGTCATTAGTAACAAGTAGTTACTTCAGTCGCTTCGGCACTTCGACAAGCTCGGTGACTGAAAGTGCAGTGACCGCAGAGGCTCGGTCACTGAGCTTGTCGAAGTGACCCTCCAAATGGATAAATAGTTAATATTCAATAAATATGAACAAAAGAATATTCCTTGCCGCATCGGCTCTGTTTCTGGCTCTGACTTTATCGGCCCAGAACTACACCGGTGGCGTGAAAGGTACGGTCGTCAGCCGCTTGAGCAAGGCGACCATTGACGGAGCGGATCTGATCCTGTATTCAGAAGGAAAGGAAGTCGCCCGTGTGAAGGCCGGACAGGACGGAACATTCCAGATCGGGAACCTGAAGGACGGAATGTACGACCTTGTCATCGAAAGCCCGGACTATCTCCAGTCCAGAGTGAACGTGACCGTCAACGACGGCTATGTCAAGAACATGTTCAATCTGTCCCTGACCCCGGTGGCGAAAGTCGCCGAAGTGGACGACGCCAGTTTCTCCGAGTTCGACATGGACGATTCCGGCTACCAGGACAGCCCTACCATCCTTTTCGGCCAGAACGATGTGTTCAACAACATGGCCGGCTACAATTTCAGTTCCGTGCGCTTCCGTGTCCGCGGCTATTCCAGTGAGTCTCAGGATGTCTATCTTGCTGGCGTGAGGATGAACGACGCTATCACGGGCTACACGCCGTACTCCCTTTGGAGCGGTCTCAACGAGGCCACCAGAAGCAAGGAGTCCGTGAACGGCGCCGAGGTCTCCGATTTCGGATTCGGCGGCTACAACGGCCTCACGAACATCATGCCGATGGCCTCTTCCGTCCGCACAGGCTGGAGAGGAAGCGTGCTGACCAACAGCGCTCTGTACAGGCTCCGCCTGATGCTGACCTACGCTTCCGGACAGTTGGACAACGGCTGGTCCTACGCTTTCAGCGCATCGGCGAGGCTTGGCGGAAATGACTGGATAAAGGGTGTTTTCTACCGCTCGTTCGGCTACTACGGAGCCGTGGAGAAGAGGTTCGGCGAGGATCATAAGCTGGGATTCACATTCATGGCCGCCCCTGGCGAGCGTGGGGCGCAGAACGGTTCCACCCAGGAGGTCTACGATCTGATGGGCGACAACATGTACAACTCCAACTGGGGCTACTATAACGGCAAGGTGCGCAACGCCCGCGTCCGCAAGACCCACGAGCCGATCGCCATCCTCAAGTACGACTTCACACCGGAGTCCCAGAAGTTCTCGGCCTCGGCCACAGTGCTTTACAGATTCGGCAAGAACGGCTACACGGCTCTTGACTGGTATGATGCCCCGGATCCTCGTCCTGACTACTACAGGAACCTTCCGAGCTATTTCTACATGGACAACACGGACTACAACCGTCGTAACTTCGCCAAGTACGCATGGGCGAAGGAGGCTTGGGAGACCGACCTCTCATCGACCACCCACATCAACTGGGATCGTCTCTATGCCGTGAACTCCTTGAACTCCACCGCCTCAGGTAACCGCTCGAAGTACGTGATCGAGGAGAGGCGTGTGGACCAGAACGACCTCAATTTCGCTGTCAACGCCAAGTGGAATCCTGTCAAGTTCCTGACAGTCAACGGAGGACTCTCCTACAAGTGGAACCGCACGGAGTACTACAAGATTCTGGACGACCTGCTCGGAGGAGACTACTATGTCAACATCGACCAGTTCGCCGAGAGGGATTTCGCCGCCTATCCGACGATGATCCAGAACGATCTGGACTACTATCTCAGGAACGGAGCCGCCCAGACCCTTGCCCAGGGTGACAAGTACGGCTACGACTACTATGCCCACGTCCGCCGCGCGGAGGCATGGGCTTCAGGACGTTTCACGTTCGGCGGCTTCGAGGCGACGGTGGCCGGAAGGCTTGGATATTCGAAATTCTGGAGGGAAGGTCTTTTGAGGAAGGGTCTTTTCCCGGGACTTGACGACAACGGCAACCCGTTCACCTACAATGGGGAAGTCATCACCAAGTATGACCAGATCGACGGCAGGCCGATCACCTCGAAGGGTGAGTCCGACAAGAAGGACTTCCTGACGGGATCCGGAAAGATCAACCTCGGCTACTTCATCAGCGGAGGCCACAGGATCTACGCCGACGCAGCCTACATCACCGAGGCCCCGACATTCAACCAGGCGTTCATCTCCCCGAGGACGAGGAACACCGTGATGCCTGACCTCAAGACCATCAAGACATTGACGGCGGACATCAACTACGCCTACAGCAATTCCGGCTACGATGTTCGCGTCACCGGATTCTACACCTCCATCAAGGATCAGACGGACGTGATGAGCTTCTACGATGACTCGCAGAACTCGTTCACCAACTTCGCGATGTCCGGAATCGACGAGAGGCACGTCGGAGTCGAACTCGGCTTCAAGGTGCCGACTCCGGTGCCGAACCTTTCCCTTCAGGGAGTGTTCACCTACGGCCAGTACATCTACACCTCCAACCCTACGATGTACCAGACCTTCGACAACAGCGCTGAATATGTCGCCGGAACCTACGGAGTGACGATTCCTTACTGGAAGAGCCATCCTACCGTGGACGGAAAGACCGTGCAGCACTATGTGCCTAGTACCCCGCAGCTTGCGACCAGCCTTGGTCTCGCGTGGAACAAGAACTACTGGTTCATCGACGCGGATGTGGATTTCTTCGGGAACTCCTATCTGGACATGAACCCTCTCTATAGGACGGACATGGCCACAGCCGGGCCTGACGGTCAGGTGACCGCCCAGGAGATCGAGTACATGGCCGCGCAGGAGAAGTTCAAGAACTTCATGCTCGTGAACGCCAGCGTGGGCAAGTCCTGGTATATTCAGAGAAAGTACCAGCTCGGCTTCTCGATGCAGGTGAAGAACCTCCTGAACAACAGGGATGTACGCACAGGCGGTTACGAGCAGACCCGCCTTGTGGACAACACCGTCAGCAAGGAGAGATTCTACAGGTTTGATTCCAAGTACTTCTACATGAGCGGAATCAACTACATGTTGAACATTTATTTCAGATTCTAAGGTATGAAAAGAATATATTTCGCGCTGATCGCCGCCATTTTCGCCCTCGCCTCCTGCGAGGAGTGGGACCAGGTCTTCACCACGGACTACGGCAAGGCTGATGTCTACGAGCCTGTGACGATGACCCCCAACACGACCATCGCCCAGCTCAAGGCTCTGTACAAGTCCGGTCCGGTGAAGATCGAGAAGGACATCGTCATCGGAGGACAGGTGGTCTCCGAGGACCGCAGCGGCAATGTTTACAAGAGCATCTACATCCAGGATGCCACGGGCGGCATAGAGTTGAAGATCGGCAAGAACGCCCTCTACAACGACTACAAGCTCGGCCAGTGGGTCTATGTCAAGTGCGGCGGTCTCACGCTCGGCGCCTACTACGGAATGATCCAGCTGGGCTACGCCGATCCTACCGGTGAATATGAGACCTCCTATATCGAGGTTCAGTACATCATTGACACTCACATATTCAGAGGTAAGATTGACACTCCGCTTCAGCCTAAGAAAGTCTCCGCCGCCGATCTTCTGAAAGAGGAGAACATCGGCTGCTATGTCGAGCTTGACGGCCTGACCTACGCCAACGAGATCTTCTGCCTGATCTACATAGACTCCTACAAGGACAAGAAATCCTCGTCCAACAGGATATTCCTTTCCGGCACAGGCAAGGACTACAAGCCGGTCGCGGATCCGACGTGGGGCATAACGACCTGGGCGATGTCCAAGCAGGGTTTCATCGGCTACCTGAATTCCGGAAAGTTCGATGACGGGGATGTGGCTGACTATTCGAGGAAGATCTCGGATCCCGAACTCAAGGCCACGCTTCTGAAGAACGCGTCGGCGTATTCCGTCAGCCAGTACTTCAATATGGGCAGTCAGTCCGTGCAGATCCGCACCAGTGGCTATTCCCGCTTCGCAGACACCCAGATTGACGAGGCCATCCTCGGTGGCGCCCCGATCAACGTCAAGGGCATCCTTACCATCTACAAGGGCAATGCACAGTTCACCCTCATTGATCTTACAGGAGTGGAAATCGTTAAATAATTAAACCACATTATGAAAAAAACAATCTTAGCATTAGGAGCGATCGCTATGATGGCAGCCTGCACACAGACAAAGAACAATCCGTTCCTGGAGGAATGGAACACACCTTACGGCATTCCGCCGTTCGAGAAGATTCAGCTTACCGATTACATTCCTGCCGTCAAGGCCGGAATCGAGGAGCAGAACAAGGAACTTGAGGCCATCCTGGGCAATCAGGAGGCTCCTACCTTTGAGAACACCGTGGCGGCTTACGAGCTGTCCGGCAGGACTTTGACCAAGACGACGGCCGTGCTGTTCAACCTTCAGGAGACAGAAGGCAGCGATGAGATGAACAAAGTTGTCGAGGAGGCCACGGCCCTGATGACCGAGCACGAGGACAACATCTCGATGAACAAGGCGTTCTTCGAGCGTGTCAAGGCTGTCTATGACGCTGACCAGAGCGGACTTACGAGAGAGCAGCGGATGGTTCTCAAGAAGCTCTACCAGAGTTTCACCCGCAACGGTGTGGATCTGGAGGAGGCCGCCCAGGCAAGGCTTAAGGAGATCAACCAGAAGATCGCCGCCGCGCAGCAGAAGTTCGGCACGAACCTTCTGGCCGAGAACAACGCGTTCAAGGAGCAATTCGGACTCCCTGTCTCATCCTACACCTCCGAGATGACATCCTGCGAGGACAGGAACCGCCGCGAGGCGATGTTCAAGGCATATTCCTCAAGAGGAAACAATGGCAATGAATATGACAACAAGGCTCTCTGCCTTGAGATCCTGAAACTCCGCGCCGAGAAGGCCAGACTCCTTGGCTTCGACAATTTCGCAGCCTATCAGCTGGACAACAAGATGGCTCACGACCCTGCTACCGTGGACACTTTCCTTGACAGGATTATCGGCCCGGCAGTGGCCAAGGCTAAGGAAGAGGTGGCTGACATGCAGGTGATTATGGATGAGGACATCCAGGCCGGTAAGGTGGCCGCAGGTTCGAGGATCGAGCCTTGGGACTGGTTCTACTACGCCGAGAAGGTGCGTCAGCGGAAATATTCATTGGACGAGAATCTGACGAAGCCATATTTCCGGATGGAGAATGTCCGCAACGGCATATTCTTCGCCGCCAACAAGCTTTACGGCATCTCCGTCGAGCCGCTGAAGGATGTTCCGCTCTACAACCCTGCCGTCGAGGTCTTCAAGGTCATTGACGCGGACGGAAGTCTTCTTGGAATATTCTCGACCGACTATTTCCCCCGCTCTTCGAAGAGAGGCGGCGCGTGGATGACGAACTTCCGTGAGCAGTATGTTGACGCTCAGGGCAATGACGTTCGCCCTATCGTCATCAACGTCTGCAACATGACGGCTCCGACCGACTCTCTCCCGGCCCTTTTCACCATTGATGAGGTGGAGACGGTGTTCCACGAGTTCGGCCATGCCCTTCACGGACTTCTCACGAAGTGCCACTATCCTTCCGTCAGCGGAACCAATGTCGCCCGTGACTTCGTGGAGACATTCTCTCAGTTTAATGAGAACTGGGCTTTCCAGCCGGAGATTCTCGCTGAATATGCCAAGCATTACGAGACCGGTGAGGTCATTCCTGACTCCCTCGTGGCCAAGATTAACAATGCCGGCAAGTTCAACCAGGGCTTCATGACCTCAGAGCTTTGCGCCGCGTCCATCCTCGACATGAAGTGGCACGAACTCACCGAGGAGGATCTCGCGAAGCTTTCCGAGGGAGACCAGGCCGCCAATGTGGCAGAATTCGAGAAGAAGGTCTGCCGTGAGATGGGTCTTATCGACGAGATCATCCCACGCTACCGCACGACCTACTTCAACCACATCTTCAACAGCGGCTACAGCGCCGGCTACTACAGCTACCTCTGGGCCGAGGTTCTGGACAAGGACGCTTTCGAGTACTTCCAGCAGCAGGGAATATACAATCCTGAGGTGGCTCTGAAGTTCCGCCAGACCTTCCTTGAGAAGGGTGGCAGCGAGGAACCGATGACCCTCTACCTTTCTTTCCGTGGCGCGCAGCCGGACCCGGGTGCTCTTCTCCGTGCCAGGGGACTGACTGAATAGTATGTGCTCTGGTCGCTGAGCTTGTCGAAGCGACCGGATGTTAAAAACGCATAATCTCCGCTGACAGTGGGGGCAGAAAAAAGGCAAATGGCAAATTTTGCACGTTACCAAAATTTGCCATTTGATTTTTCTGCCCTGAGGGTGTCGATCTGTGAATGTTGAAAGGGATTGGTACACGAGAAGCCTCTCTGCGGTACCAAGTGCTCTAAATAATGTCGTTGGTACACGAGAAGCCTCTCTGCGGTACCAAGTGCTCTAAATAATGTCGTTGGTACACGAGAAGCCTCTCTGCGGTACCAAGTGCTCTAAATAATGTCGTTGGTACACGAGAAGCCTCTCTGCGGTACCAAGTGCTCTAAATAATGCCTTTGGTACGTATAACTGCCTTCTGTGTACCAAACTTCTATAATAAGGTCTTTGGTACACCAGAGGGCTTTCTGGGGAACAAACTGAATTTATTTTGTCAAAATTATTCTGCTAAAATAATTTCGGCAGAATAATTTTTTGTTATATTTGCCGTAGATGGGATTAACTATGGACAATTATATCAATCCGTTCTTTGTCGCGGGAAGGATTCCTCCAGAATTTTTCTGTGACAGGGACACAGAAACCAAGCGGTTGACGGGCTGCATATTAAATGGGGAAAATGTCGTTCTGACCTCTCCGAGGAGGGTCGGGAAGACGGAGCTTATTTATCATTGCTTTGATGAAGAGAGGCTGAAAGACAAGTTTTTCGTGATATTCGTGGATATTCTTCACACCTCCAGTCTGAGGGAACTTATAATGGAGTTCGGAAATGGGGTTTTCAAGAAGGTCGCGAGGCATAGTGACAAACTTATGAAATCTTTCGCTTCGACTCTAAGGTCGCTTCAAGGGAGTTTTGGATTTGATTCGGTGAGTGGAATGCCGACATTCAACGTCCGTCTGGGGGATATTACCGCTCCTGAATATACCATCGAGGAGATATTCGAATATTTGGAGAAGGCGGACAGGCGCTGCATTGTTGTCATCGATGAGTTCCAACAGGTTGTGAAATACCGCGAGAAAGGTGTGGAGGCATTGCTGAGGGCGAATATTCAGCGCTCTTCCAACTCTAATTTTATCTTTTCCGGCAGTGAGAGGAGGATAATGGATCAGATGTTTCTGGACTCAAAAAGGCCGTTTTACCAGAGTGCGACCAATTTGAGTATGGATCCGATTGACAGGAGTGTTTATGCTCGGTTTGCGCAGGGTCTGTTCGCAAGGTATGGAAAGACAGTTACGGAAGAGGGAATCCACAAAGCGTACGATATGTTTGAGGGAATAACCGCCTACGTGCAGAGGATAATGCACGATGCGTTTACGGAGACGGCTACAGGTGGAACCGCGGATGTCGATCTTGTGGACAATATGATAGACCGCTTTATCGAGGAGAGTTCCAGGCGCATCCGGGAGCAACTTTCGGTAATAACGGAGCAGCAGAAAGAATTGCTGTATGCGATTCATTCAGAGGGTATTGCTAAAGGGTTGACGGCTTCGGCGTTTGTGAAAAGACACAGACTGAAGTCCGCAAGCTCCGTCCAGTCCGCGACCAAACAACTCCTTGAGATGGATCTTATTACAAAAGAGGGCAATGAATATACTCTCTCGGATCCATTGCTGAAACTTTGGCTAACACGTGAAATCCAATAATTCATTAATATTATGAAAAGAATGTTTTTGACCCTCCTTCTTGGAGGAATGACGCTTTCGGCGGTTGGTGGGCCTGCCGAAGTGACCGACGAGGCGAGGCTTCTGAGGTTCCCGGCGACCAACGGGACGGATGTTGTGTTCTCTTACGCCGGCGACCTGTTCACGGCTCCGCTCAGCGGTGGCGAGGCACGCCGACTGACCTCCCACATCGGCTACGAGATGTTCGCGCACTACTCACCGGACGGCAAGACGATCGCCTTCACCGGTGAATATGACGGCAACCGTGAGGTTTACATCATCCCGGCGAAAGGCGGCGAGCCTGTCCGCCTGACCTACACGTCCACCAACGGACGTGACGACCTCGGTGACAGGATGGGACCTAACAACATCGTAATGGGATGGACACCTGACGGAAAGAACATCATATTCAGAAACCGCACTGGCGACGGCTTTTCCGGCAAGCTTTGGACGGTTTCCGTGAACGGCGGGATGCCTCAGGAGATTCCGCTTCCGGAAGGAGGTTTCTGCTCCTATTCGCCTGACGGGAAGAAACTTGCTTACAACCGGGTGATGAGAGAGTTCAGGACCTGGAAATATTACCGTGGCGGAATGGCCGACGAGATCTGGGTCTATGACGGCAGGAAGGTCGAGAAGATCACCGACAACCCGGCACAGGACATATTCCCGATGTGGGTGGGCGACGAGATCTATTTCGCGTCCGACCGTGACATGACGATGAACCTTTTCGTTTACAACACGAAGACCAAGGCCACGGCCAAGGTGACATCGTTCGACGACTATGATGTGAAGTTCCCGAGCACGAACGGCAGACTCGTTGTGTTCGAGAAAGGAGGCTATCTCTATAAGCTGGATCCGGCCACAAAGGCGACCGAGCGGATCCACATCACCCTCGGCTCCGACCTTGTCTATGCCCGTGCCGAAAGGATGAATGTCGGCAAGAAAGGCCGCTCTTCGTTCAGCCTTTCCCCTGACGGCAAGCGAATGGCCGTGACGGCTCGTGGAGAACTCTTCGACGTGCCTGTCGGAAAGGGAATCACGAGGAACATCACCAAGACCCCTGGCTCGAACGAGCGCAGCGCCGACTGGAGTCCTGACGGAAAGTACATCGCCTTCATAGGTGACGGAACAGGGGAGACCGAGGTCTATCTCTACGATGTCGCCGCCGGTGGCGAGCCTGTCCAGGTCACCATGGACAACGACACCTACATCCGTGACCTTCAATGGAGTCCGGACAGCAAGCACATCCTTTACACCGACAGAAAGAACCGCATCGTTGAGGTCGATCCGTTCGCCAAAACCAAACGGACTGTTCTTCAATGCCCGGAGCAGGAACTCAGGGATGTTGAATATTCCCCTGACAGCAAGTGGCTTACCTACAGCCGCCCTGCCCCGAACAAGATGAGCGTGGTCTATGTCTATAACCTCGCTTCCGCCAAGGAATATCCTGTCACGGAGAAATGGTACGACTCCAGTTCCCCGACATTCTCAACAGATGGTAAATACTTGATATTCACATCTGACAGGGATTTCCGTCCGATCTACAGCTGGATCGAGTGGAACTTCGCCTACACGGACAGAAGCGGAGTCTATATGACGATGCTCGCAGCCGGCACACCTTCGCCGCTGCTGCCGACTGACAGCGAGTCTGTGAATATTTCCGAAGATAAGAAGGATGAAGCGGCTCCGGCGGAAGCCGCCAAAGACAAAAAGGCCGCCAAGGCTTCTAAAGACGCCGGCAATGCTGCTTCGGGCAAGAAGACTGTGGACGTGAAGATCGACATCAATGGCCTGGTAGACAGAACCATAAAACTTCCTGTAGGAGGCTCACGCTCATATTTCTCTGACGGCAAGAAGCTCTGGTACAGGGACGGTCGTGGTACTCAGGTGCTTGATTTCGAGACCGGTAAGTCTGAGCAGTGTTCTGAAGGAATGGTCATCTACCGTCCGGGAGACAAGAAGGCACTTTCGACTGCCAAGGGCAAATGGACAGCCGTCAGCTTCCCGTCCGCGAAAGTCGGCGGAGGCGAGGCCATCGACCTTGACAATATGTACACGACAGTGGATTACGCCCAGGAGTGGCCTCAGATCTTCGACGAGGTCTGGAGAGCGTTCCGCGACGGCTACTATCTTGAGAATATGCACGGCCGCGACTGGAAGGCCGTCAAGGAGAAGTATGCGGCTCTCCTGCCTTATGTCAAGACCCGTCTTGACCTCAATTACGTGATCGGCGGAATGATCGGCGAGGTCGCCAGCGGTCACGCCTACGTCAATCCGGGCGACTACCCTAAGCCTGAGCGCATCCCGATGGGCCTTCTCGGTGCTAAGATGAGCAAGGACAAGAGCGGTTACTTCAAGATCAATCACATTTACTCCGGCGCTGTCTATAGGAACGAACTCCGCTCACCGTTGACCGAACCGGGAATGAATATCTCCGAGGGCGATTTCATCACAGCCATTGACGGACAGTCTCTTAAGGACGTTGACAACATCTACAGGCTCCTTGTCGGAAAAGCTGACAAACTTGTCGAACTGACCGTCAGCAAGTCGGCCGCCGAGGGCGGGCGCAAGGTCGTTGTCAAGCCTATTTCTGATGAATATCCTCTTGAGCATTACGAATGGGTTATGAAGAACATCCGTACCGTTGAGGAGAAGTCCGGCGGCAAGGTAGGCTACATCTATATCCCTGACATGGGACCTGAGGGACTTAACGAGTTCGCACGCTGGTACTATCCTCAGCTCGACAAGGAGGCTCTCATCATCGATGATCGTGCCAACGGTGGTGGAAACATCTCTCCGATGGTCATCGAGAGGCTTCTGCGCAAGGTCTACAGGATGACGATGTACAGGAACTCCAACCAGAACGGGACCATCCCGGAAGGGACCCACACGGGCCCTAAGGTGCTGCTGATCAATAAATATTCAGCATCGGACGGCGACCTCTTCCCGTGGAGCTTCAAGGCCAACAACCTTGGAACGGTGATCGGAACGAGGACCTGGGGTGGAATCGTGGGCATCAGCGGCTCACTGCCTTACATGGACGGAACCGACGTGCGCGTGCCGTTCTTCACCAACTACGACGCGGCGACGGGCCAGTGGATCGTCGAGAACCACGGTGTCGATCCTGACATCGTGCTGGACAATGACCCGATCAAGGAATATGCCGGTGAGGATCAGCAGCTTGACAAGGCCATTGAAACCGCTCTCCAGCAGATCAAGGACCGCAAGCCGCTCCCTGAGACCCCGGCTCCTCGCACCTTCGTGGATCTTGGACTGCCTCAGATCAAGTAACGGATTACCAAGACACTGAAATATGAAGACAACAGGAATCCGGCCGGCCATTCTGGCGGCAATGTTTATTGGTCTTACATTGGGTTTATGCGGATGTGGCGCGGCCACGGCGCCGGAATCCCTCCGGTGCGAGTACCAGGAAGGCGATGACATCGTGATTGACACCCAGGCCCCAAGGCTCTCCTGGATAAACAACACGACCCAGACGGCGTGGCAGGTGCTGGTGGCGACGGACAGGAATGCCCTCAAGGAAGGCAAGGCCGACATCTGGGACTCGGGTAAGACGGTTGGCGCCGAGTCGCATCTGGTGGCATATTCAGGCCCGGCTATGGAGTCCATGAAGGACTATTGGTGGACGGTCAGGATCTGGGACGGCAAGGACAAGGTCTCCGCCTGGGCGAGACCTGCCCGCTGGACGACCGGAATGTTCAGCGAAAGTGACTGGCGGGCGAAGTGGATAGGTGCCTCATGGCAGGATGACAGCGTTCCGGAGGCGGACAACTCCGCGCCCATATTCAGAAAGGAATTTACTGTCAGAGAGGGACTTGTCCGTGCGAAGGCATTTGTCTGCGGACTTGGCTGGTTCGAGATGTCCATCAACGGCGGCAAGGTCGGAGACGATTATTTCGTTCCTGGCCTGACTGACTACACGGCCAGACCGGCGCTTCTCACCAATCCGCGGATCCCTCTGGAGCCGGAAGTCACCGCCTACAGAACCCTGTATCTCTCCTACGACATCACCGACATGCTCGGCAAGGGGGCGAACGCCGTCTCGATGCTCCTTGGGAGCGGCTATTTCCATGAAGGGTTGTTCAACAACACCATAGCGAACTACGGCTACCCGAGGTTCATCCTGCAGATGGCGCTTGAATATTCAGACGGAGGCATTGAATATGTCTGCTCGGACACCACATGGAAGGAGGCTCACTCTCCGGTCGTGTTCAGCAACCTCTACCAGGGAGAAGTCTATGATGCCAACTTTGAGATTCCGGGATGGAACAAGCCAGGATTGGATGACTCCTCATTGAGCCACGCCGTCCTGAAGGAAACTCCGCAGGGCAGGCTGACCGCCAACATGGGACCGACAGACAAGGTGCTGGAAACCCTTAAGCCTGTCAGTTTCGAGCGTCTGGAGGACGGCACGTTCAAGATTGATTTCGGCAAGGTCATCTCAGGATGGGTCAAGCTGGACGGCGTGAATGTCAGGAAAGGAGACACACTGAGGGTTAACCACCTGTCCGAGTATCCGGCCGGCAGGTGTGAATATGTCTGCGCTTCCGACGGCAAGGTCACGACAAGCCCTCGGTTCACCTGGTACGTGTTCCGGGAGGCGATAGTCTCCGGGATGGAGAACCTTGACGTCTCACAGGTCGTGGCAGAGTCGGTCGGCAGCAATGTGAAGCCTGACGCCGAGTTTGACTGCTCGAATCCGTTGTTCTGTCAGATCGAAAAGATCTGGAGACAGTCGCAGGTGGACAACATGCATGCTGGAGTGGCTTCCGACTGCCCTCACCGGGAGAGACTTCCTTACACCGGTGACGGCGAGGTAGCCATGCCGATGGTTCTCGCCAACTTCGATGCCGCCTCCTTCTACAACAAATGGATCGGCGATGTCAAGGGCAGTCAGAATCCGGAGTCAGGCTATGTTCCGAACGGCGCTCCGTGGGAGCCATGCTGTGGAGGAGGCCCGGCCTGGGGAGCCGCCATCTGTGTCATGCCTTGGGAGTTCTACAACAGCTACGGTGACAAGACGCTTCTCGCCGACTGCCTCCAGCCGATGAAGGATTTCGTGCGCTACTACGACACCTGGCGGGCAGAGGACGGCACCTCGTCCTTCCACAAGCCTACGCCTCAGGGCGCGCCTCTCTACTGGTACAACCTCGGCGACTGGGCTCCGGCATTCGGCCTGCCTCAGGACGAACTCGTCCACACATTCTTCTATTGGTTGTGCGCCGACATCACATCGAAAGCGGCCAAGGTGCTTGGAGACGAGGCGGGAGCCGCCGCCTATTCCGCCAAGGCCCAAGGGATCCGTGACGCCTTCAACAAACGGTTCTACGATCCTGAGACAAAAAGCTACGGGGATTTCGGCTCCAATGTCTATGCCTTGTACATGGGTGTTCCCCGCGAGAGACTTGAGGATGTGCGCGCCACACTCCGCGACGAGCTGATGGTCAAGTACAACGGCCATGTCAATGTGGGATTCGTCGCTCACCGCTTCCTTTATGAGACGCTTGCCCTGAACGGAATGAACGATGTCGCTTGGACGCTCCTTAACCAAAAGGACTTCCCGAGCTTCGGGTGGTGGCTTGAGCAGGGTGCGACAACCACGTGGGAGCAGTGGAACGGCAACGATTCGCGCAACCATCCGATGTTCGGTGGCGGTCTCGTCTGGTTCTACAGGATGCTTGCGGGAGTGCGCACTGATCCGGAAGAGCCTGGCTACAAGCACATCATCATCCGTCCGGTTCCAGTCCGTGAGCTGGGCGAAGTCTCCTACACGACGGCGACTCCTTACGGAACGTTGGTCTCCAAAGTCACGGTGGACGGTGACAAGGTACGCATGGAAGGCCGGATTCCTTTTGGAACCCACGCCACGGTCTATGTCCCGAAAAACACGGACGCCGCCATCCTTGACCCGCAGGACGACTCCAGCTACGAGATCCACAGCATCGGCCCTGGAGCCTATTCCTTCTGATGCGGGTGTCGGTGGCATTGGCATTGACAAGAAATGGACGGCCGGCGGCGGTTACACTTCTTTCTCCCTTTCCGGTGCCGATGCCGACAAAGTGATGGACGGCGGCATGCCAGGATTCTACTTTGGTGTCAATTATGATTACGCTTTTTTCCACGATCGATGGTCTTACGGTTGAGCCTGGACTTTATTTCATGCACTACGGCAAGGATCATGTTGACCCATGGTCTGACTTTAAGGTCAACCGCAATACTTTCTATGTAGGCATAGGTTTCACCTTCTGATTTCAGCCCATATTAACAGGCAGGTCATAAAGTTATCCGGTCACTGAACATCTCGAAGTGACCGGATTTTTTTATTTCGTTGAAACTTGAACTTGTAACCAATAACCTTTGGTTGCAATTCCTCTCCTGGATATTTTCATATTTTCGCACCATGAAACTATTCAGGATATTCAACACTTTTGTTGTGTCCGCATTTGCCGTGGTTGCTTTTTCTTTATGCTCAGGCAAGGAGACAGACTATGCGTTGGACGTTGCGGAAAACCTTATCTGGACAAGGCCGGACAGCTCGCTGTCTGTGCTTGGGTCTGTGGACACGTTGAGATTGAGGCCGGAATCGAGTCGCGCGAGATTCTCCCTGCTTTATGCGATGGCGCTGGATAGAAACTGTATCGACACGGCTGACATCAGTGTCCTCAGCCTGGCGGTCAGATATTATGATCGCCACGGCTCTGACACCGATCGGATGATGTCGTACTATTATCTTGGCAGACTTTACTATAATGGAGGCGATTATCTCTCCGCGGTCAAATGCTATATGCAGGCGAAGGAATATTCAATGCGTTCTGTCGATCTTGTCTTCAGAGGCTTGATTTCCTCCGCCATTTCGGATGTATATGCGCAGAACAACAATTTCCCCGAAAAGATCAGATATTCAAAAGAGGCTCTTGACTGTTTCAGTGAGGCGGGTGATTCCTGCAGGACTTGGATAACGACAGGACGTCTGGCTTCTTACTATGCGGATTGCAAGGACTGGGACAAATCGGACAGTCTTTATTCGATATTTCTTTCCAGTCCTCCGCATGACACCGCGGTCTTGGCTGAACATTTGTTCAATATCGCCAGATACTCTCTTTTCCGTCCGGAGCCAAATCCGAGGCAAAGCGTGGCGATATTTCAGAAAGCGGTTGATGAATATGGTGGGAAACCTTCCGCGATTGATTATGCCTCTTTTGCTTATGTCTTGGACAATATAGGCTGCCATCGTGCGGCGGACAGCATCTTTTCCCAATTGGAGGAGAGAGTGAACGGCTCTGTTCCGTTAATGATTTGGAAGTACCGTGTGCTCAAACATCGGAGAAAGTTTCAGGAGGCTTTGAATATGCTCGAACAGTCTGTGGTCTTGCAGGAAGAATCATTGAACGCCACTTTGAACCAATCCGTCACTCAAGCGCAGTCGGATTATTTCAAGACCAAGTCAGAAATGATGGAAAAAGACCATGACATGCAGATTCTTGTCAGATGGATTGTCGTTTTGCTTTCGGTGATCGGCCTGTTTGTTGTCATCACGGTCTATATGCACGGCAAACGAAAGTGGGCGAGGCGGATGAGCGAGATGTCCATGATCAACGAGGAGGTAAGCTCCAGGCTTTCCAAGGAGCACGATGCTTTGTCGGACAAGGAACTTGCCTTGAGGAATCTCAGGAGGAAGTATGTTTCAACCTACAAGCGTCAGTACAGCCAATTGAATGATCTATGTGTGGAATATTGGGAGACGGCAGGAAGCGGAAAGGAGAAGGAGAGAATCTATGCGAAGGTGAAGAGGCTTGTCAGTGTGATTGATGATTGCAACCAGAAGAAACTGGAGCGGATGATAGACGAGAATCTGGACGGAATCATGGGGAAGCTGCGGGCGGATTTGCCGGGCGCTACAGACAATGAGTTCCGTTTCATCGCACTGAATATCCTCGGATTTGATGCCAAGACCATCGCCCGCATCATGGGCTACACGGTGCAGAGTGTCTATACGAAACGGGCTCGTATGAGGGCCAAGATCTCCGAAATCGTCTCTGAGAACAAGGATTTTTACCTTGACTTTATAGGTTGACAAACGTAAAAGTCTGATATTTAATTTGTTCAGGAATCCATTATTCTTTCCTGCCAGTATAACTGTCTGAAATTGAGCCCGATATGCGCACGTGTTGAGATTCTTGACTTTAACATAGGCTTAATTCATTGTGTCTTAATAATATACTGATGGCGGCTGTTAATACTTTTTTCCATTGAAATAATGCTCTTTCTTGCGACCTTTGCGAAAACCAAATATAAAACCAATTATGCGAAAAGTTTTATTTGCGCTGCTCGCGCTGACTTTCATCAGTCAAACGTATTCTCCGTGTAAGAGTAAGGACGAGACGCTTGTTGTGTTGATCGTCCTGGAAAACACAAAGCCATCCTCGTCCACGAACCGTTCTTTGGCGCAATGCCCTATAGACGGTTACTACCACACCTTGACGAATATGGTAGAGCTGTCCTTCAAGTCTAACCTTGGAAACGTGTTTGTCACGCTGGACAATATGACGACGGGCGAGACTTATGAATATTCCGGCAGCAGTGCCGCAGGGGTGATGATGATGCCTGTGTCTTCCAATTCTTGCTACACGATGAACATTACCACGGAGTCGGGACGTGTCTTCACCACCTCGTTCCTGACCGGTGATGTCTACGAGGACGAATAGTCCGTGATAACCAACTAACCATTATTGTTTTCATCAACCACCATGGATGCGGTAATGAATTATCGCATCCATGTTTCAGTGGTTTCAGACGTGGCTGTTATTTCGTAAGATAAAGCTTTGCGATGACGCGGTTGTCCTCTTCGTTTATGTTGTTCAGGATCTCAGGATTGCTGAGGCGTTTCTTGAGGGAGGACGGGAACGTGCTGGTCGTGGCTGGTTCCAGAAGACAGTAGATGATACCGTCTTTCATCTCCTTGAATGAACCGGCGAATACATCCTGACCAGGTTTGCCAGCGCTGAACCAATGCCAGTCACCGCCGCTCAGCAGGCCATAATAGGAATCCTGCTCCATAACCGTAATATGTCAGCACGCCTTCATCCGTCAGCCAAGACATTGATCCAAGATCCATTTCCGGGAATATCTTCGAGTCGATCATATTCCCGTCCAATGAGAATCTTTGAAGTTTCGAAGGGGTTGAAAAGACGCAAAGGTTTCCGTCACGGTACTGGATGTCATTTATTCGAATATGCTCCTCGGGCCCGTTGCCTTTCTGTCCGATGCGCCCAAGGAATTTTCCGTCAGCGGAATAGCGGAATATGTTGTTGTTGATCAGATCCATCACGATATAGGAATCCCCGGCGATGGTCAGGTCTGTGACGCCGCCGACCAGATGCTCGCTGTCTGTTTCCAATGGTATCAACTCGATTGAGGAAATGTTTTCCGCCAAAGGATTGATGGTGTTGTTGAACTCCACGGCCACATTGCCGTCCGCATTCACCTTATGACCGGTGCATCCGATCGCCATGGAAGCCAAAATGCCCAAGGTCAAGATTGTGGTAAGTTGTCTGTTCATAACAAAACGTTTTGGCTGTCCGGCAAAGATAATGTTTTTCTCGAGAATTATATCTAACTTAGCAACGACTAAAGACGATTTTGAATATGCTGCTTGAAAACTGGATGATGAGACAAGGGGCAATAATATTACTAAGTCTGTTGATGGTTGTGTCGTGCAAAGGCACAAAGAGTGACTGTGCGGTTGACAGGACCATTGAATGCAGGGAGTCGCAGATACGGCCGGATATTCCTGAATATGTCAAAGAGGTTACTTTTCTTCCATTGGAGGCGGGAGACAACACGTTGCTGGGCTCTGTGGATAAGGTGGCTTTTTATAATGATCTGATTTATATCGCTGACTATAGCTCCCGGAAGATTCTGGCCTATGATATGAACGGCAAGCTTTGTTTCGTTCTTGACAGGCAGGGCAGAGGGCCTGGTGAATATCTTGAGGTCAAAAGTTTCACGGTGGACTCTGATAACCTTTACGTTTTGGACAATATCGGCAAGAAGTTGCTTGCCTATGATCCGTTGACGGGGGAATATAAAGCATCCAGAGAGATGCCTATAGTCGCTTGGGACGTTGAGGTGCTGTCAAATGGCGACCTTATTTTCGCGTTTGTCACCGCGGGCGGAAAATTGTCAAAAGAGCAACCGCCATATCGCTTGTTTGTGACAGACAATGATTTGAATATCAAAATACAGATGCTTGGCTATGGCGAAAAAGAAGGCTCAGATGCCTTCGGCTATGGTCGTTTTTTCTCCACTTACAGGGACAAGATCTTGTTCTGCTCCTACGGCAACGACGCATATTATGTTCTGGATCGCGGCAATGGTGAGATCATTGAAACAGTCGGGATTGATTTCGAGAATAAAGTATCCCGTAAAGACAAGAATGATGTGTCCCTAATAAACAGCTTCACGCATTTGGGCTCTGTGCCGATTGTTTGCGGAGATTATCTTTTTTGTGACATCACGACAAAAGATGCCGGTGGCGGTTATTGCCTTTATGGCTCAAACACAAATGGTTTTGTCTCCAATCCGGAAAATGGAGGCCGGAACTGTATGCTGGAACCAGTTTGCAGCTATGCCGATTCTTTCGTGAGTGTGCTTGAGGACAGGGATATGTATGACTTTATCGTCTCCACAGGCTTCCAGAAGGCCGGTGAGGATGCCGAGAATGCTCTTGACAGCGGTTCTCTGGTTCTTCTGTTTTATCATATGATATGAGTTCGGACCCGCGGTTGGTTGTGAGAAACCATGCGCACCTGGAACCGCATCCGATTGACAGTGATTGAGTTGGC
>ULXZ01030352.1_pt1 | contig 29103 bp, 33 predicted proteins | sample 1961701 | NCBI WGS metagenome assembly ULXZ01 (sample SAMEA4835850, study PRJEB28245) | human gut metagenome | biome: gut microbiome; material: fecal sample | place: Denmark | collected 2008 | reverse complement strand
AGCGAGAAAGAGATTCGAACTCTTGACCCACCGGGTATGAACCGATTGCTCTAGCCAGCTGAGCTATCTCGCCATAAATAAAGTAAATTTATTGTAACAAACAAATTTACTTTTTTCAAGTCATTTTTGATAATTTTTTAAATTAATTATACATTTCTTTGTTTTTTCTAAATACTAATGATGAACCAACAATAACTAAAGCTGCCACTCCAACATATAAAGCTGTTGTTTCAATTCCTGTTTCAGGATTATTTGTAGTAGAACCATATTCTTTAAATGAATAAAAATTATTATCGTAAATTGTACTACTATTTGTTTTATTTACTAATTTTACCCATACAATATATTTTCCATCTGTTGTACTTGTAACATCAGTTGAATTATAAATACTACCATTTGTAGATGTTTTCCAAGCAGTATCATCATAATCTTTTATATTATTATTAATTTCTGTTAAATAATTATTTAACTCACTTTTTTTAGTTAAATATTCTTCACTTGTTTGATCTGTTATTTTTTCTAATTCAAGTTTTGTTTTATAATAATTATCAATTGCAGTACTTAAAGTTGTATCATTATCAACCTTTTGAATTTGATAACTTAAATCATAAGAACTTATCCCTGTTATTGTTACTTTAGAATCACTATTAAAAACTGTTGGAAAATCAATGTTATTATTGCTATCATTAGCAAGTGTGCTTGCATTAACTACCCCTAAACCTACAAACATTAGCATTGTAAAAAATAAACCATATAATTTTTTCATATAAACACCTCTTCTATATTAATAATAATCTTTTATTACTTATTTGTCTATTATGAAGTAAAATGTACTTGTCAATTTATGTCAACTTTATTAAAAATTATTTCCACCGTTGTTCCCTTTCCCTTTTTTGAATAAAAATTTAATTTTCCATTATGAAGTTTTATGATTTCATTTGATAAAGGAAGTCCTATACCTGTACCATTTTTCTTTGTTGTATAAAACATTTCATTAATATTTTTTAAAATATCTTCATCCATTCCACATCCATTATCTATAATTGATATTATAACCTCTTTATTATTTTCTTTAGTATTTATTTCAAGTTTTCCTTTTTTACCATCAAAAGATTCAATACCATTTTTAATTAAATTAATAAAAACTTGTTTTAATCTATCATAATCACCATTTATATATATTTCATCATCTGTTACTTTATTTATTAAATCAATATTATTTATTTTAAATATCAAAGAAAAAGACTCCAAAACTTCATTTAATAACATATTAATATCTATAATATCTAAATTAACTTTAATTTTAGTATAATTCATAAAATCATCCATTATTGTAAGTGTTCTATTTAATTCATTTTTTATTATTTCATTATATCTTTCACACTTATTCATATCATTTTTATTAAACATATCAACATACCCTTTACATACCGCGATAGGATTTTTAATTTCATGTGTTATTTTAAACAAAGAATTTTTTAATTCTTTTTCATGCTGTAATTCATTTAAAACTTTGTTAAGAGATAATATTTTTTCAGCTTTTTCCATTAATTTAACTACTAAATAACATATTACATAAAATATAATAAGAAGAACAAATAAATTTATAATAACAAAATAAATATCATTACTATCAGGAACAATATAAAATATTTCATAAGATAACACTATTCCCTTTAAAAAAGTAAAATTGTTTATTATAGTAACACTATTATCTTTTTTATGTTTTTTATTAAAAAAATAAAAATATAAAAAATAAAATAAATATTCAGAAAAAACAAAATAAATATTAAAATCAAATAATTTATAATAATAAAAAGTAATTATTATAGATAAAACAATATTAAGTAAATTTCTCTTTCTAATAATTCCTATTACTAAAGGGACATTTACTAAAAGAAGAAATATTTTATTAGGAAAATAAATATAATACTTTATAATTAAATAAACTGAACTCAGTAAACATAAATCAAATAAAAGCTCACTTTCTTTTTTGTTTGTTATTTTAGTATAAGCTAAAAATATAAGATATAAAAGTATTGGAAAAAGCAAAAATACTAAATAAATAATTAAACTATCAAAAAACAACATAAAATCACTCCTTAATATAAGGTTAACAAGATTTCATGTCGTTATTTGTCGAATTTTGTAAAAATATATCAAAATTTATTATTTTATGTCATCTATATATTTTTTTAACTGTTTAGAATTAGGTCCTAAAATTATCTTTAATTGATTATCTATTTCTACAATACCTTTAGCTCCGAGTTCTACAATTGCATCTTTATCTACTTTATCTATATCTTTTACAGTTACAATAAACCTCGATAAATTCACTTCTGTATCGATAATATTATCTTTACCTCCTAAATAAGAAGTAAGTTTATTAAATTCTAATTTTACATCTTTCTTATTTATTTTTAATACTGCTAGAAGTAATATAATAAATATAACTGCTAAAATAATATATTCTAATTTCATAATTTCCTCCTTGGTTTTACCCTATAAATATATTATATAATATTTTTTGTAAAATTCAAATATTTTATTAGGTATAAATAACACACATTATGCATAAATATTGAATATCTTATATTAGAACAAATAAAAGGGGTGGATTATATATGGATAATAATAATTGTTGTATTGAAAAAATATTAAAAATTATATGTAAATTACAAAGTAAAGCAGAAAAGTTTGATGATATACCAAATTCTTGTGATAGACCATTTTTAGGATGTAACACATCAGCTTGTTTCTATAACACAAGACCTGTTACTTTTTACAATAGAAACAATGAACTTATCACATTAAATTATACTTTAAATGATGAAACTGGAACTAGTAGTGTTTTTAGAGTTGAAAAAACTGATGGATGTTGCTGCACTTGTCGTGTTTTAGCACCAAATCCTGATGCTACTGCAGCTCTTGATAATCCTTATGTTGCTACAAATTCATTTTATACATTAAATTGTAATTGTATTTGTGTTTTACAATGCTTACCTGATACTTTTGTAGATTGCATTTGAAAGGGGGAAATTTAAAATGTGTGAAAATAATAACAATAACGAATGTTCTTGCTACACAAACATATTAAACACTATTGTTACATTACAAAGACAAGGTGATATTTGTGATGATACATTAAATAGTTGTGATAGACCATACTTAGGATGTGCAACTTCATCATGTTTTTACAACACAAGGCCAATAACTTTCTATAGTTGTGGTAATACGACACTTTGGACAATGCCATATACATTAAATGGTCAAACAAGTAGAAGTTCCGTATTTAGATGTGAAGCTGTAGATGGATGTTGCTGCACTTGTCGTGTTTTAGCACCAAATCCTGATGAAGCAAGTGAAAATCCTTATGTTTCAACAAACTCACTATTTACACTTAACTTAAACTGTGTAGGTGCAATTAGCTGTTTACCTGATACATATGTAGCTTGTATATAAAATAATAAAATACTTAAAAAAACTTCAAAAAGAAGTTTTTTTATTTTATATTTCTTTTATTTCTATAATGTCAGCTGTATTTATTATTCTTCCATCACTTGTTATTATATTACTACCCATTTTACCTGATATTTTTGTTTTAACTTCATCATTTCTTGTTTTAATTAATACATCTACATTAAAAATATAATTATTATTAGATATTTTATTTACTCTAAAAGAATTATTAGAATTACTTTTTTCATATCTAACATCAGGTACTTTTTCTTCTAAAAAAGAATAATAAGATACTTTATTGTTACTTAATTTTTTATTAATATTTGGTTTAAATATATTTGGTCTTTTTTCCATAATAAATAATCTCCTTTTTATCTAATAAATTTTATGAAAAAAATTATAAAACTTGCTAAATATTCCATAATATTAATATGAAAAAGAAAATAAAGATTAATAAAACAATTATTTTTTGCTTATTTATATTTTATTTAATAAGTATTTTATCTATTTCAAGTACATTAAATTATTTACCTGAAACACTTAATAATTTAGTTATTAAACAAACAATTTTTTATATACTTGGAATAGTTTTAATACTTATAATAATCAATATAGATAGTAATATTTTAATAAATAAAAGTAAATATATATACTTGTTAAATGTATTTTTACTTCTTTTAGTGCTTATTATCGGAGAAAAAACAAATGGTATAAAAGCCTGGTTTTATATACCTGTTTTTGGCAGTTTTCAACCTAGTGAATTCATGAAAATAAGTTTAATTTTGTTTTTAGCAGAAATTATTAATAAAAACAGGAAAAGTGAACAATGTGATTTTAATTTAATTATAAAATGTTTAATAATAACACTAATTCCAAGCATATTAACCTTTTTAGAACCTGATACTGGAGCAGTTATTGTATACTTTGTTATTTTAATTGTTATGTTATTTGTAAGTGGAATTAATTTAAAATGGTTTATTTATTTTATTTTCCTTGGAATATTTGGACTTGGAAGTATTTTATACTTATATTTATATAAACAAGATTTATTTATAAGTATTTTTGGATCAAGCTTATTTTATAGATTAGATAGATTATTTGATTTTGTTAACTTAAATGGCATGCAGTTAAATAATTCTATTATAAGTATTAGTTCAAGTGGTATTTTTGGTCATGGAATTAATAATATACCTATTTATTTTCCAGAACTTCAAACAGATTTTATCTTTGCATCTTTTACTAGCTGTTTTGGTCTTTTTGGAAGTATTATTTTAATAATGACAATATTTGTTTTCGATAAAGAAATAATAAATATTGCTAAAAATAAAAAAGAAAACATATATAAATATATTTTATCTGGTATTTGTTCTGTTTTAATCTATCAACAAATACAAAATATATCTATGACTATTGGTCTTCTTCCTATAACTGGTATTACCCTTCCTTTTATTAGTTATGGTGGTAGTAGTTTAATATCATTTACGATTCTAATTGGAATAGTTTTAAATATTCAAAAAAATAAATGACTAATTCATAAAAAGAAAGCATTTTTAATACTTTCTTTTTCTACATTATTTATTTATTTTCTTTAGCATATCTACTATTTCTGTAACAACTTTAGCATTTTCTTTTTCAAGATTTGAAGTACTTGAATATAAATATTCTTGTAAAATTGTCTTAGATAAACTAGCTATAGATCTTTCAGCAGCATATAATTGTGTAATAACATCATCATAGTTTTTATCATCTTCGATCATTCTTTTTACACCATTTATTTGTCCTTCAATTACACTAAGTCTATTAACTACTTTTTTCTTATTATCTCCAAGATAAGATTTATTTTTATTACTTGCCATATATACCATTCCTTTCAAAGTTTATAACTTCATTTGTATAAATAGATTATACACTATTACAAGGTATTTGTCTATATAGTAAGCCAAAAAATCGTATGCCAAATTTTACCAAAATTTTACATTTAGTAAAAAAATAGTTATCACAAGTTCTTTATTTTTTATAACCTAATTTAGTAAATGGAAATAATACTAAATTAGCACTTCCTAAAATTTTATCTTTACTAAAACAACCAAAAGTTCTACTGTCAAGTGAAACTTCACGATTATCTCCCATAACAAAATAACAATTTTCTGGTATTTTTTTTAATTTAAAATCATCTAAAGAAAAATTAGTTGTATAAACATCATCATTTAGAAATGGTTCTTTTATATACTCCCCATTTATATATAATTTATTATCAACATATTTTACTTCTTCATTAGGAAGACCTATTACTCTTTTAATAAGTAATTCTTTATCCATTTTAATTACTACAATATCAAATCTTTTAATATCATTATTATTATACTTTACTTTATTTAAAATCATTATTTCACCATTTCTTAAAGTTGGATCCATACTTGATCCATTTACTCTAACTGGTGTAATCAAAAATGTTCTTATTAAAATAACCATAACAATTATTAAAAGATAAATACTTATTTCTTTTATTTTTTCTTTTTTCATATAGCACCTTCAAATATTATAAAAAGGACAAAGATTATTTTTGTCCTCTTTCAGTAATTCTATATTGGCCTTTATAACCTTTTAAGAAATTTAATTTAGCACGTCTAACTTTACCTTTCTTAATAACAGTAAGTTTAGCGATTTTTGGTGAGTTAACAGGGAAAATTCTTGTTACTCCTACACCTGCTGATTCTTTCCTTACAGAAAATGTTTCACTAACATCTGAACCTTTTTTTGCTACGACTACTCCTTCATATGCTTGGATACGTTCTTTTTTACCTTCGATTATTTTATAATCTACACGTACTGTATCTCCTACTCTAAATTCAGGAATATCATTTCTTATTTGTTTTGCTGCAATAGCGTCAACCTTATTCATTATACTTCATCTCCTTTTCTTTCCCACAATCATATTTAAGTTATAAACTATTTTATACATATAAAAACATTGGATTGCTTTTTTCACGTTTTTAATGATAACATAAATTTATTAATTTGTCTACTTAATTATATTAAATTAGTTTAAAATTATCTTCCTTTACTCTTTTTTTCACTATTTTCTTTAGAATTTAAATAAAGTTTTCTAAGTTTTACTTCATTTTCAAGTATTTCAAGCTTCTTTAGCATAAGTTTATATTCTTTTTCTTTCATATATTCCTTATATTTAGTATCCAAAAGTTCTTTAAATTTAGCAATTTCATTTAAAGCAAGTGTAACACTTTCTTCTCCTGTTTCATCGTCATCATATATAAAAGATATAAGTTTTAAAATTCTTTCTAAAGTCTTCTTACACTTTTTACTAATTAATTTTTCTATTAATGAAGGATTAATAATAACCATCTCATCAACATTAATGATATCTTCTTTAGATAATTTATTTTTAGGCTTAAAATCATACCCTTTTAAACTATCATATTCTTTATAAGTAATTGTTTGTGTATTTTCATCTTTTGTTACAACAAATCTTTTTGTCATAATATCATCTCCTACAACTATGAAAGTAAATCTTTTCTTTTTTCTTTAGTTAATCTTATTTGTTCACTTCTTCTGTATTCATCTATTTTTTTATGATCACCAGATAGTAATACATCAGGAACTTTCATACCTCTAAAATCTCTTGGCTTTGTATAAACTGGATAATCAAGTAAATTATTATTAAATGATTCATCTTCTAAAGATGTATCTGTAATAACACCATCAATAAGTCTTGTAACAGAATCTGTTATTACCATACTGGCAAGTTCTCCTCCAGTTAAAACGTAATCGCCAATTGATATTTCTAAATCTACTAATGTCCTTATTCTATCATCAAATCCCTCATAATGTCCACATATAATTATCAAATGTTTAAAGTTTGTTAATTCTTTAGCTAGTTTTTGATTATATGTAACACCAGTTGGAGTAAGTAATATAACATAGCTATCATCTGTTCTTATACTTTCTACACAGTCAAATATTGGTTGACAAGTAAGAACCATTCCACTTCCCCCACCAAAAGGTGTATCATCTACCTTTTTATGAGGATCTTTTGAATAATCCCTAAAATTTATTACATTTATAAAAACTTTCTTCTTTTCAATTGCCCTTTTAATGATTGATGTATTTAAAAAATTATCAAACATAAAAGGAAATAAACTAAGTATATCTATTTTCATAAAAGCCCTTCCATATTTTTTACTATCATCTTTTTATTTTTTAAATCTACTTTTTCTATAAAATTTTCATTTTTTGGAATAAATACTCCTGAAATATCAATAATAAAATTACCATGTCCGGCATCAAATATTCCTGAAACTTTACCTATATTTTTATTTTTATAAAAAACATTTAATCCTATTAAATCACTATTTAAATAAGTATCAACTTTTATATCACTTCTTAAAATATATAAAAAACTACCTCGATATTTAATAACTTTATCTATATTATCTAATGTTTCAAAAGTTAATAAATCATATTCATTTTGTTTTCTAAAGTTTCTAAGTTTATATAATTCTTTATCTTTTCCTATATAAAAATTAAAACCATTTACATATATTTTATCTTTATAATTAAAGTTAGATTTAACTTTAACTTCACCATTTAAACCATGCGTTGTATATATTTTACCAACATTTACATATTCCATATAAATCACCGCCAAATTCAATTTTTATTATACAATAAAAAAGATATAAAAAAAAGACCTAATTTTAGGTCTAATAAGCAAAAGTATAATATACTTCAATTTTATCATAATTAACTTTACCATAATTTATTTTATTAGGTGTTAAATCTGAAGATGGAATCATCATTTTAGGTATCATTACATTTGATTCGAATTTACTATTATTTTTTATATTTTCAATTCTAATATTATCTGCCCCAATTATTTTATTATTATTATATAAAACAACAAAACCAATTAAAGCATTTAAATCTTTGCCTGTTTTATTTATACCACTTATATTAATATTAGTATCATTTTCTATAACACTTACATTTGTTTTAGTATTATTTATTTTATCAACATCTATAAATGAAAAATTATTGCTGCTTTTTATTTCAGTAAGTGTTATAGTTACTTTTGATTTATTTATCGTATCTTTTAATTCATTAGGAACTGCAATTTTAAAAATTGCTTTTTTTCCAATTGGTAATAACTCTAATCTTTTTTCTATTTCTTTATTTCCTATGACAACTTTTAACTTACCACTTGAAATATTTTCATTTGTTTTGTTTTCAAATACTATAGCTAAATAATTATTATTTTGAATATATGCTATTTCAGTTTTTATTCCTTCAGGAACATTTACTGAAAATAAACTCTTATTTATATTCGGAACATTTATTTTTATATTTTCTTTTGGCTTGTTATTAACTAAATATATACCTAACATTATTAAAAATAAACTTATAAATAATATTACTAAAAAACTTATTTTCTTTTTTATCATTATAATTTCCATCCCCAATCACAAGTATCACTTCCAGAATGACATTGTTTGCAATTACATGATACATAACCACCAACACATTCAGTTTTTGTTTTTTCTCCACATACATTACAATAACTACATTGATAATATTTCTTTTTATAATCCGTGCTACAACTTACACAATTAGGTATTCCACATGCATTAGTAGAACCTGAATTATAATTATATGAATTACATGTATACACAGGTTCATAATCATAACAAGTACAAGTGTTGCATCCATCAGATACAGTTTGAGTTGAAGCACAACTATCATAACAACTATCGCATCCATAGACACATGTATTTTCACCTGTTGCACATGTATTATATAAATATGTCTTTGTTTCTGTTGTTTTTTTGCCTACCCCATTAGTACAAGTAAAAGTTACATCAACATTACTTGTTCCTGTTAAATTTTGTGTTTTTGTTGCTTCTCCTACTATTCCACTTTCTGGGTCAGTACAAGATACTTTTGCAATTCTATGTGTTGTATCATCAAATCCAAATGTCATTACAGGTGGTGTTTGGTCATAATCATTTTCTGTTAATGTATATGAAATACTACCTACATTATCACTTGTATCTTTAGCATATACATAATATGTTCCAAGAGCATTTTTTGTTAATGTTATTGTTGTTTCTGTTGTTGGAGAACTTAAAGCTGTCCAACTAGTTCCTGCAGTTGATGATGAACTTTCTTGATAACTTGCTACCCCAATATTATCTGTTAATTTAACCTTTACAGTACATACTTTATTAGTACCACAACCTTTTGATACTACAGTTAATATTGGTTTTTCTGTATCAATATATAAATCATCTTCTGTTATAGTAATAGCTAATCTTCCTATATTATTTCTTTTATCTTTGGCATATACATAATATGTTCCTTTTGCTGTTTTTGTTAAAGTAATTGTTTTCGTTTTAACACTTTCAATATTAGTCCAACTAGCTGTAGCAGAAGTGCTTGTATTTTCTTGATATGCTACAACTCCTACATCATCAGTCATATTTACAGTTAAAGTACAAGTTCCTTTAACACATGTTTTATTTGCTATAGTGACAACTGGAGGAGTTTTATCTATAAAACCTGCAACACTAGAAGCAGAAACATTACCATAAATATCTCTTACATGAGCGTAATATGTTTCTTGTGTTGTATTTGTAATCTCATATTTAAAATTATCTACATATCTATTCCAATAACAATCACTTATTGATGTACTTTTATTTATACAAACACTTGATACACCACTTTCATCCGTTGCTAAAACATTTAAATTACCATCACCTTCATTCGTAAATGTTATTGTTGGATCTGTTTTATCACTTACTGACGTCGCAGTAGATGTTAATACAACATGTCCGTTAAAATTCCATCCACTTGTTGTTGTATTATAATCTATCCATAAATTTAAATAAAATGTCTTTTCTTTACCTGCATTTAACTTTCCTTCATCTATTTTATAATTATCTGAAGTTGTTACATTAGTTAATTCTACTTTATTAAATGTATTTAATATTTGGGGTTCAACTAAAGTATCTCCTGTTAAAAATAATTTAACATTACCTATATTACTTTGATTTGATACATTATCAACAACAAATGAAGTTTCATAATATGCATCCGTATTACAAGTGTTTTTAATAGTAAACTCATATGGTTGTAACTTTTTACCTTCATTATCACTTATTGGTACAGCATTGGAAAGTGATATATTATTTTTTTCTTCAAGTGTTACTCTTAAACATCCCGCTTGAACTACATTAGGATTTTTTTGAGATACACTAAACATTGTATAAGCATAACTTATTCCTATCATTATAAGAACAAATGCTATAACTCCAATCATTGATATTAATATAATTCTTCTTTTTTCTTTTATAGACATACTTATCAACTCTTTCTATTTTTACTATCAAATATATTATATAATTTATAAAATCTTTTTTCAATATTTTTTATCAAATTTAATAAAAAACAAAAAATAAATATACATTACATATATTATTCATTGGTAATTACAAAACGGGAAGCACTGTTATTACCATTAATTCCACTGCTACCATAAAATGCAAACATTCCAGAAAGTTCGCCATCATCATAATAACAACCACGTATAAACCATGGGGAAACACTAAAATAAACAGAAAATGACTGATCATTATACCATCCTTTTGTTTCACTTATAGCATGTCCTGTGTAAGATGTTGCAGTATAGTTGTTATAATATTTGTTGTCTGGTAATGTGCTAAAACCAGATGACTTTATATTTTTATTATATATTCCCATGACATATTCCCATGCTCCCCCACTCATGTCATATATTCCATAAATATTTCCAGTTGTTGAAGCATTTTTTCCTGAAATAGTATTATATGTATTGGTTTTTACTGAACTAGCAGTTGATGAAGGCTTATCTCCTATCCCAGTTATATATGATGTGTTATTATTTATTCCTACTTCAGTACATGTTGTATTACTAGTACATCTTCCATATATACTTTGAGTTAAGTATGCCACTGCTCCCCATTCATTATTTTTACTCATATGTGTATCTACTTCACTACTTACAAAACCAAAACTATTTCCTGTTTGTTCCATACTTCTTGATGCATAAAAGAAACTACTTACTGTTTGATTTCTTAATGATGATACATTTGGTTTTACTACTATATTACTTACATTACATGTTTCATTAGTACAGGAACTTGCTAGCGTTCCTCCTATTTCAAACTTACCATACCAAAATCCACTAAGTTCTTTATCTCCAAAGGTAAAGGCATCTATTGCTGTTTCATTTTGCTTTACAAAAGATACATCTATTGCTCCAGGATTTGCTTTTGTTCCTCCATTATAATTACTTGGTGTTACAGCATTAAATCTTGGTATCCATACCCACATTGTTGTTATGTCATCCATACTTATTGGTGTACCAACATTTGCATTTAAATAAGTTTGCCTATTTGCTTCTTTTACAGTTACGGCATTAGCCCACATTCCTTTTTTATCTCCTGTTGAATTATAACTATACCATTGATAACTAGAATCTTTATTGTTTACATCAGCCTTTTTCCACACATTATTTATTTCATCATAATATACTGGTATCATATTTGATGCTAGAACTGGTGAGTTTGCTCCACTTGTATCTATATTGTTCTTTAATTTTCCTACAGTAGCTTCAATTATATTAGTACTTGTTTTTGTAAAACTAAATAATGCATAACTTGAATATCCTATACTAATTAAAATTATAAAAATAACTGCAAGTAAAAAATAACTATTTATTATTTTGACATCTGTTTTTAAAAAACTTATTATTCTTTTCACTATAACCACAACCTTATTTTATTAACTATTAACTTTATAAATTAATTATATAAAGCACCCCCCCCAGGTTGTCAATATTTTTTAGCATTTTTAACAATTTTTTCATAAAAAAATAAATATACATTACATATATTTACTCATTTGTTTCATAACTTGATTAACTTGTTTTTGAGATGGAGTTCTACCCATTTGACTCATCATTATTTTTACCATTTCTTCATTAATTGGTGGATTTTTCTTTAAATATTTTTTCATCCACATACGAGCAAGTAAGAACCCTAAAACAAGTCCTGGTATTAAACCAATTACAATATATAATAAATCATGTCCAAATCCCATAACTTTTCCCTCCATGAATATATTTTATAATAAAATATATTCAATTACAAGATATTTATAAATTTTTAAGTATTACCTTATTATTTTTTAAAAAGAAAAACTCTTGATTTTTAAAGTCACATACAAAATAAGTATTATTAAAACTATTTAAATCTTTTAAAAAAGAACAATCTTCTTTATTAGTTTCTAATCTTAAATTACTATTTTTTACTTTCAAAATACTAATTTCATTTAAAAATAAATTATTAATAACATGTTCATTTTCATTATAAGAATACATCATTTTATCTTTATATATATTATAAAGATATTCATTTATTTCTTTTTTATCTATAAAATTACATATTTGTTCAAATAAATTATAACCATAATTTTTATCTACTTCTTTCATATAATAAATTCTATTAAATATGTAAAATAGTTCACTAGGCCTATCTTTATATAATTTAGCAAACTCCTTTTTTAAATTAAAAATATAATATTCTTTCATAATCATCCTTCCTTCCATTTTTAGTATAAAAGGAAAGAATGTCTAATTATGCCTAAAAAAAGAAGAAAGATTAAAATTTTATTCTTTCTTCAATATATTTTTCTACATCATCTAAACTTATCACTATTTGTTCCATAGTATCTCTATCTCTTAAAGTTACAGTATTATTATTTAATGTATCATCATCTATTGTAATAGCATAAGGCGTTCCAACAGCATCACTTCTTCTATAACGTTTTCCTATACTACCACTTTCATCATAACTAACAGAAAAATTCTTAGATAATTTATTATAAATAGACATAGCTTTTTCACTATGAAGTTTTTTAATCAATGGAAGAACAGTTACTTTATATGGTGCAAGATATGGAATAAGTTTAAGTACTTCTCTTGTTTCACCATTTTCTAATTCTTCTTCATGATAAGCATTAAATAAAGTAGCAAGTACAAGTCTTTCAACTCCTAAAGATGGTTCAATTACATAAGGAATATATTTTTCATTCGTTGTAGGGTCTAAATATTCTTGTGATATATTTGAATATTCTTGATGTTTTGATAAATCATAATTAGTTCTTGATGCAATACCCCAAAGTTCTCCAAAACCAAATGGAAATTTATATTCAATATCAGTTGTTCCATTACTATAGAAACTAAGTTCCTCTTTAGAATGATCCCTAAATCTTAAGTTTTCTTCTTTAAATCCTAAATCTTTTAAGAAGTTTTTTGCTTTTTCCTTGTAAAAACTAAACCATTCAAGTTCAGTACCTGGTTTACAAAAGAATTCTAATTCCATTTGTTCAAATTCACGAACTCTAAAAATAAAGTTACCAGGGGTTATTTCATTTCTAAAACTTTTACCAACTTGTCCTATACCAAATGGTACTTTAAGCCTCATACTTCTTTGAACATTTAAAAAATCAACAAATATTCCTTGGGCTGTTTCTGGCCTTAAATAAATTGTATCTTTAGCATCCTCAGTTACTCCTTGGAATGTTTTAAACATTAAATTAAATTGTCTTATATCAGTAAAATTACTTTTACCACATTTAGGACATTTGATATGATTTTCTCTTATATAACTAATCATATCATCACTAGTCATTTTTTCCACATCACTAACATTATTATCTTCAAGTAGTTTATCAGCACGATATCTTGAATTACATTCTTTACAATCAATTAATGGATCACTAAATGTTTTTAAATGACCACTTGCTTCCCATACTTTTGGATTCATTAAAATCGCGCTGTCAAGTTTAACACAATTTATATCTTCTTGAATAAATCTTTTAAGCCAAGCATTTTTTAAATTATTTTTAAGTTCTACTCCTAAAGGACCATAATCAAAAGTATTAGCAAGTCCTCCGTATATTTCACTTCCTTGAAATATAAAGCCATAATTCTTACAATAATTTACCATTTTTTCCATATTCATAATACTATTCCTCCCATTTTAATTGTCTTTTCATATTTTTTTCTTTTTCATATTCTTGTTCTAATAAACCTGTTTCATAAAGTTCATTAACTAAAGTTTTACTATTTATTATTACTTTTAAATTATTTTCATCTATTCTACATGAAATTTTACTATTATCAAATTTTATCTTAGATGTTGTTAAATCTTTTTCAAAAACACCATTAAGTAAATAGTTATAAATTGCCTTTCCTAACATATTATCTTCTAAAAATAAGAAGTATGAAAAACCAAATCTATTTTCATATGAGTTAATTGATGTTTTATCACTTAATAAAACATTAAAAATAACATTTTCTTCTTTATTTAAAGCTTCATCTATTTTCTCTGTTATACCATTAAAAGCCGATATATTTATTTTTTTTAAGAATTCTTCATCTAAAACTACACTATCTTTATCTATATATAATTCTTTACCACTTTCATTAATAAACATATATTTATCTCTTAATAATAATTCTTTGCCAATTGTATAATCTTTTATTTTACTAAAATGAATGATATTACCTGTTTGAAGGTATAATTCTGTTAAAAAAGTAAATAACTCTTTATCAGCCATTTCTTCTAAGTTCTTAGAATACACTTCTATTGTAGGAAATTTATTTTTTATTTCATTTACCTTATCTAGTTTAATAATTAATTTATCGTTTGCAAAAGATAAATCTATTTCATTAAATAAAACATTTTTAATTTTTTCTAAAGTCATATTATTCATATGCAATCACCCTTTCTTTGTTATGTTCATATTCTAAATTTAAATTTTCAATTAAACTATTAATTAGATATGTTCCTTTTATTATAATGGTTAAGTTGTTTTTTAAGGTTATTATAACATTAAAATCATCATCATTAACATTAAACGTTTTTATTACTTGATAAACAAAAGTTTTATCCAATATTTCATTTAAATAAGTAATTGTATTTTTTAATTGTTTAACGCTGTTAACACTTATTTTTAATTTATTTTCTATTTCATTTTGTTTTTCTAAATCATTAAATGGTTCTTTATAAAAAGAAATATTATCCTTGTCATCTTCTTTTATAACTATAAAACTAATATCTTTTTCATATAATTCTTCTTTTGTTAAATTATTTCTAGAAGACTTTTTTTCTTTGTTTATTTCTTTTGTTGTAGCAAGAAGTGAATAAGGAATATTATTGTTTTTACAATACTCTATTATAAAGTTTATAAATATTTGATCATCTTTTATATAGATATCTGTAAATTTAAGTGGATTAGTTTTTAAATCTTTAAATTTTATATCATACGAGTATTCATCCAAATCATATAAGTAATAAATATTTACATTTAATACTTCATAATTACAAAAATATTTTATAAAATCCTTTTTTTTCATATATAGCCCCCAAAAAAATAAAAACTTGAAAAAGATACGTAAAGACGAAATTAAATTCCGCGGTTCCACTTTACTTATTCTTTTCCAAGAATCTCTTTTAATAAATGATTTATTATTAAATTAATAATATAGAGTTTCCAAGCTCCATCATTTAAATATAAATAAGTTACGATATTATTTTACTATAAATAATTTTTTATGTAAATATTTTAGTGTAAATTTACAATATTATTTATAGAATCCTCCTTACTTTCTAGATTTTCTATTCTAAGAGCAAATAAACAAGTAAAGATTACTACCATTAGATAGAATATAATAATTAATTTTTTTGTTGTAATATTTTCCATAACAACCTCTCCTTTCATGATTTAAGTTTATTACAAATATATGTTCGTGTCAATAAGTTTTTGAAACATTTGTTTGACATTTTACACATGATGTGTTAAACTAAATACATAAGGAGGAAAAGTAATGGAAAAATTAACTAATAAACAAGAAAACGTATTAAAAGAACTTAAAAAATATATGGCTAAAAAAGGTTATCCACCTACTGTTAGAGAATTATGTAAAGCTACTAATTTAAATAGTACTGCAACAGTTCAAACACATTTAAATACTCTAGTTCAAAAAGGTTTTATTACTAAAGACCCTGAAAAAAATAGAACTATTGAACTTCTTGTTCCAAACGAATATGCTAAAAAGGATGAAACTGTTGTATCAGTTCCCCTACTTGGAAAAGTAACCGCAGGAAATCCAATTGACGCGATTGAAATGCCAGATGAATATTTTGATTTACCAGTTAATCTTGTTGCTAATAAAAAGGATATATTTACTTTAAGAGTTAGTGGTGAAAGTATGATTAACATAGGTATTTATGATAACGATATAATAATTGTAGAAAGAAAAAACGATGCAAAAAATGGTGATGTTGTTGTGGCCATGAATGACAACAATGAAGTAACTGTAAAAACATTTTATAAAGAAAAAGACCACTTTAGATTACAACCTGAAAATGATACAATGGAACCAATTATTTTAAAAAATGTTACAATATTAGGTAAAGTCGTTGGATTATATAGAAAGTTTTAATAAAAAAACTTTCTTTTTTTATTGTTTTGTGGTATAATATAGTCACTTTTAAAAAGGGGGACATTTATGAAAGATAAAACTTTTTTAGATGAAGAATTTGAAAAGAATGAAGAACTTAAAAAATATATGGAGTATATTAAACCATTTAGAACTTTAAAAACTGATGAAACAATAAAATTATTTTATGATTATAGTGCCGGTAGTAAAGAAGCTTATGAAAAGTTGATTAAACATAATTTAAAACTTGTAATATGGACTGTTAAATCACTTGTTAAATATATAGATAGAAATACTAATATATTTGAACTTATTGATGAGGGAAATATTGCTTTAATGAAAGCTGTTAAAAATTATGATGTTACTAAAAACACTAGTTTTAGGACTTATGCTTTAACTGCAATAAGTAATAACATTATGAGATTTATTAATAATTATGAAAATATAGCTAAACAAGATGCGATACCATTTCATCAATTAGAAGAAATAGAAACAACCTATTTTGAAAAAATGGATGATAAATTATTAAAAGATGAAATATTTGATTATTTATTTAAATTAGATCCCGAGACAATAAATACAATTATGTATTACTATGGTTTTTATGGAAAAAAATATAGTATTACAGAAATAAAAAAGTTAAATAATATTTCAAGGAATTTAGCTAAAAAACAAATAAATAATGGAATACAAAAAATAAGAAAAATGTATAATGAATAAAGGAGTAAAAATCTATGAAAGATGTAACAAGATGGAATAAAGAATACACAAATAATAAAGATTTAAGAGATTACTTAGATTATATAAAAAAATTTAAAGTACTATCTAAAGAAGAACAAATAACTCTTTTTAATGATTATAAAAAAGGTAATAAAAAATCTTTTACAAAACTTATCAATCATAATTTAAGACTTCCTGTTTCTATTGCTCAAAATTTTATTGATAATACAAACGCCACTATTAATGTATTTGATTTAATTAATGAAGGAAATTTAGCTTTAGTTAAAGCAGCGCAAAGTTTTGATTCTTCAAAAAATGTTAAATTTTCAAGTTATGCAACTATTATGATTAAGCAAAGTATCATTAGATTTGTATTTGAAAACGAAAAAAGTATTAGTATAAAATACGATACAAAATTAGTTATAAATAAAGTTGATAAGTTAATAAAAGATAATCCTGATATTAAAGATGAAGAATTGTCTAAAAAACTTAATATTGGGGTTAATACAATTAAAATTTTCAAGTTTTTTCTTCAAGATATTTTATCTTTAAATGCTGAAGTTAAAGATACCGAAGAATCATATCTTATTGATTTAATAAAATATGATGATTTATCAGTTAGTGAACAAGCTATTAGGAATAATGAATATAAAATATTAAGACGTTATGTTGCATCTTTAAATGAAAGAACCAAAAATGTAATATTTTTATATTACGAAAAGGAATATAATTTAGAAGAAATTGGAAGACTTTATAATCTTACTAGAGAAAGTGTAAGACAAATATTGTTAAAAGGATATGACGATTTAAAATTTTTGTATAAAATGGATAAATTAAAATTTGAAATAGAAAAAAGCAAAACCAGATAAATTTTATCTGGTTTTATTTGTTTTTTTACCATTTAAGATATCAAATTTATCAAGTAAATTATTTTCAAATGCTAAGATTAAATTATTTTTACTTTTATATTCTTCAATTGCTATATTTATAAGATCATTAATTAATTCAGTTTGACTTTTCTTTTTAGGTAGCCATAAATAAAGTGATAAACTACCAGGCATTGTATTAATTTCACTAACATATATTTTTTTTGTTTTATCATCAATTAGGAAATCAATTCTAGCAACTCCCCTAGCATTTATAGCTTTAAATGTATTAACGGCATACATTTTTAAATCTTCCATCATTTCTTTAGATAATAAAGGACTAGCTTTTTTACCTTTTTTTATTGTTTTAGAATAGTTTTCTACATACTTTTCTTTAAAGGTGAAAAATTCATCATTAACATTAATCTCTTCAATTTCAGATGTTTCAACATCTTCATATGTTCCTAAAACACTTATGTTTACTTCTTTTACATGTTTTATTTCTTCTTCTACAATTATTTTATTATCAAATCTAATAGCTTCTTTTATACCTGAAATTAATTCTTGTTCTGTTGTTGCTCTTGTTATACCAATACTAGAACCTAAAGAAGCTGGTTTAACATAAACTGGATAATTTAATGTACCTATTTTTTCTAATACTTTCTTTTTAGATGAGCCAAATTCTTTTGCTGTAAACCAAACATAGTTAGTAGTTGGAATATCATTACATTTAAGTATTTGTTTCATAAATACTTTATCTTGTCCTATTGCACTTGCAGTAACACCACTTCCAACATAAGGAACACCAAGCATATCTAAATATCCTTGTAAACAACCATCTTCCATATATAAACCATGTCCTATAGGGAAAACAATATCTATTACATTAAGCGTTCTTCTTGTAAAACCAAGAGATTGTAAAATACAACTTTTTCCTCTTCTTATTAAACATACCTTTTTAGCATACCTTTTAACAACATCCATATCACGATAATTAAGAATATCTTTAAAATGATCTCCTGTATACCATGTTCCTTCTTTATCTATATATATAGGAATAACATTATATTTATTAGTATCCATATAGCCCATTGCTTCAACTGCAGAAATTATACTTATTTCATGTTCTACACTTTTTCCCCCAAAAATTACTCCAACATTAACTTTCATAAAATTTTCCTTCTCTCATATTTATTCATTAATAGTATAACAAAGTTATCATAATTTAACAAGAAATTTTACACACGTAAGAAAAAATGGTTAATTATTTTACAAAAAGAAAGTAAACATTAAAAAATAACAGGTTACCCTATTATTTTTTTAACATTTACACTGGCATTTTTTATTTCCTCTTTATCAATGTCTAAATCTTTATTTAATTTATCTATAGCTTCTTCCATTGAAATATCATTTTTTGTTAATAAATCAATTAACAATGCTTCAGTAGATAAATCAGAAATTTTTCTTTTTCTTGTTTCTTTAAAGAATTCTTTCTTTTTCTTAACAACAACATTGCTTAAAATTAAAAGTCCAAGTAAATTTGGTATCAATAAAAGTCCATTAACAGTATCTGCTAAATTCCAAACAAATTCTAAAGAAGTAACAGAACCAATAAAGATAAATACTAACCATAAAGCATTAATAACTTTTTGACTTTTTGCTCCAAATAAGTATTCTGCAGATTCTTGACAAACATAACTTGCAGATGTTAAACATGTAAATGAGAAACAAATTGAAGCGATAAATATCATTATACTTCCTACACCACCCGGTAAAACTTTATCAAATGCTGCCATTACAAGAGGTGAACCATCTGCTCCACTAGTCCAAAGTCCAGACATAACTACTACTAGACCTGTAATTGTATTTACGATAATTGTATCTATAAATATTTCTGTTGGTCCCCATAAAGCTTGTCTTGTTGGATGATCTGTTTCTGCCGCACTATGAGCAAAAGCTGCAGTTCCAAGTCCTGCTTCATTAGAATAAATACCACGAGCAAATCCATATCTAATTATTTGTGCAATACTTGCCCCAGCAAATCCTCCAGCTGCTGCTTGAGGTGTAAATGCTGCTTTTATAATTGTAGAAAATGCAGGTCCTACTAATTCAAGATTACTAAATATTACAACTAATCCTGAAATTATATAGAATATTCCCATAATAGGAACAAAGTTTTTACTAAACTTACCAAGACGTTTAATACCACCAAATATTATAACTCCAACAATTATTACTAAAGCAATACCAAGTACATAATCTGGAATGTTAAATTTAGTTGTTACTGTTGAAACAATTGTATTTGTATCAACCATTGCTACGATTACTATATATGATAATATAGACATTACTGCGTAGAAACCAGCTAAAAATTTACTTCTAACTCCATCTCTTAAATAGTACATTGGACCACCTTTAACATTGCCATCTTTAGTAAACACTTTTCTATAAACAATACCAAGTGTAATTTCAGCAAATTTAGTAGCCATTCCAAAGAATGCCGCAACCCACATCCAGAATATTGCCCCAGGTCCTCCAGCTGCTATAGCAGTAGCTACTCCTGCAATATTACCAGAGCCTACAATTTCTCCTAAAGAAATAAGTGCAGCTTCTCCTGAACTTATAAGTCCTTTCCCTTTAGATTTTTTAAACATCTTTTTTATTGTGTTATTCCATATATCTTTTATCTTAGTTATTTGAATAAATCCTAATCTAATTGTAAGATATAATCCTGTACCAAGAATAAAGATAATCATTGGAACACCAAATAAAATATTATTCAAAAAATCATTTGCATTATTGATTGCATCAATCATAAATAAATCTTCCTTTCTTTATGTATTGATTTAATTATACCCATAAATCTAAATAAAGGCAAGGCTTTTTAAAATTAACATGTAAAACTAACATGTAAAAAGAAGCAATCTTTACTTTGCTTCTACAATTAATTTTATTGCTGTTCGTTCTTCCCCATCTATACTTATATCAGTAAAAGCAGGAATACATACTAGATTTTTACCACTTGGTGCAACAAAACCTCTTGCTATTGCTACTCCTTTAATTGCTTGGTTAAGTGCTCCTGCTCCAATTGCTTGTATTTCCACTTTTCCTTTGTCTCTAAAGACATTGGTTAATGCTCCTGCTACTGAATTTGGGTTAGATTTGCTTGACACTTTAAGTGTATCCATATTTTTATCATCCTTTCTTTATACACTTAAATATATGTTATTAAAACTACTTTTATAACAAAAAAAGAAGTTATAAAACCTCTATATCTTCTTCTTCGTTTTTTACTGTTTCCTTATTTAACGTGTTAATTAAATCTTCTGTTTTTTCTAAATCAATTGTTTTTTCTTCATAAGGAAGTTTTTCCTTAAATTCATTATCAAGCTTTATATTTGCACTAGGATTTGCTCCACCATAAATTGTTTTTGGTAGTTCTTCTTTTTTTGTTTCTTCTACTTCTTTATTATCTATATCACTTAGTAATGACATTATTTCATCCTTTACATCATCTAAATTTTCTGTTTTTTCCAAATTTTCTTGTAATGGTTCTTCTTTATTTTCTACAAACAAACTTGTATCTAAAACTTCTGTTTTACTTAAATTTTCTTCACTTACTTGTTCTATAACTTCCTTATTTTCTTCCAAAGGAATATTATTTTCTTCTACCTCTAAAGTAGATTCAAGCTTTGTTTCAGTATCTACTTTATTATCTTCAACAACTTCTTTATCCAAGAAATTTTCTTCACTTACATAATCTTTTTCCTCGTGATGTTCTTCTTTGTCCTTTAATTTGTTTTTAATATCTTCAATTTCTTCTTCATCATCAACAGGATTTTTATATGCAATTATTCCTATTACAATAGAAACAACAAGTAAAAACACACCTATTGTGATTAATACACCTGGAAATTCAAAAAACATTTTTATATCCATATGTAATCGTTCCCTTCTTATCTTTACATTTTAATCTTAACAAATATTACAAAATTTTGCAATATTTTTTTGTCTAATATAGTATAGTTTAGTAAAGTAACAATTATTACTAATTTTTCTTAGATATTACAACAATTTCAAGTTTATTAGTTTTTTCTAAATTTTCAAAATCAATCTTCTTAATTAAATTAATAAGTTCTTCATATGAAAGATTTTGAATATCTTTTATTTTATCATTCTTATATTCGCCTAAATCAATTATATCTGTTAGTATATCACTACTAGTGGCACTTATATTATCAATAGATTTAATTTCATTAGCAACCCATACTTTTTTTATTCTTTCAAAATCTTTTTTAGAAATTTTTATATTTTTAAAGATTTTTCTTAATTCATTTATTAATTTATCTTGATTTTCTGTAACAGCAGTAACACCAATTAAATAATGACTATGGCTACTTAATAAATTAGTACTTATTTCTGTACATAAATTTTTTTCTTGTAATTTTTCTCTTGCTAAAGAAGTTGATCCTAAAACTAATGTTAGCATCATTCCTAAATATATTTCTCTTTTATATTCATCCATACCTAAAGTATTTTTATTTATTTTATAATTTAAACTTAACCTTGTTGTTTCTGTTTTTAGTTTTATTTCTTCATAAGGAATAAATACCTCATCATCTTCTTCATAATATAATTTTTCTATTTTTTTATTATCATTTTTAAAATCTTTTAATTCTTCTTTTATTATTTTTATTGTTTCATCTTTATCTATATTACCTACCGCAATAATAAACATATTATCAGGTCTATAAAAAGCATTAAAACATATTTCTAAATCTTTTTTAGTTATACTTTTTATTTCTTTCTTTTCCCCGATTACTTTATATTTATATGGATCTTTAAAAAAAGCATTTTCTCTTGTTTTATCATAAAGTAATCTATTAGGATTATCACTAACCATTCTTGCTTCTTCTAAAATAATTCCTTTTTCTTTTTCAACATCTTTTTCTGTTATTTCAAGATTAGTAACAAACTTAAGTAGATATTTTAAATTTTCATTATAATTATTATTTCCAGTAAAATAATAATTTGTATAGAATATTGATGTACCAGCATTTACATCAGTTCCACTTTTGGCATAAAAATCAAATGGATTTTCTTTTTCTTTTTCAAATAACTTATGTTCCAAAAAATGTGCTATTCCACTTGGCATTTCATATATTTTATTATTTACTTTAAATTTAGAATTATAATTTCCATATTTAGTACCAAATGATACATAAAAATTTTTCTTATTTTTAAGTGGTACAAGATATACCAAAAGTCCATTGTCAAGTTTATCAAAATATAGTTTTTCTTCAAAATTATTTATATTAATCTCTTTCATCTTTTGTCTCCTTAAGTACATATATAATATCCATATTTATTTTTTTACTGACTTTTATTATATCTTTTTTAGTAATATTTAAAACTTCTTTAATTGCCGTATCTATATTATCACAATCTAAGTATTCCATACTGAAATAATAATCAATAATAGAAGATGGGTATTCATCAAATTCTTTTAATGAACTAATCATAAGACTTTTAGCATTATTTAGTTTTTCTATACTAAACTTACCTTTTCTTATATTATTCATTTCTTCTTTTATTCCTTTTATTACTTCATTACACTTTGTATAATCAATCCCACTTGATATAACTAAAAAATTATCACTTTTTCTATAATTAGATAAAATATCATAAGTTAAAGACTTTCTTTCTCTTACATTTTTAAATAAAAAAGAATCAGGACTTGCTCCTAGAATTATATTATATAAAAACATAACATATTTTCTTTCTTTTTCCGTTAATTTTTTTAAACAACAACTTATTAAGAGTCTTGTTTGATTAAAATTCTTACTTTCTTCATATTTTATAAGTTTTTTACTCTTTGGAATATAATTTATTTTAAATGATAATTCATCTTTTTTAATTTTTTTAAAATTAAATGTTTTAGAAATAGCATTTTCCATTTCATAAAAGTTTATATTACCTATTACATATATATCTATTAAACTATTTTTAATAAATTTATCATAATACTTTTGTAAGCTTGTTAAAGTTATTTCTTCTAAATCTTTGATATTACCATCCATATTATAGGAAAAAGAATAATCTTCTCCCATAAGATTTTTAAGCCTTATGTAAGAATAACTTTTAGGATAATCATATCCTTGTTTTATATAAGATAATAAATAGTTTTTAGTTATATTAAAATTATTTCTAAAGTCTTTATTATCTTCAAGGTTAGGATTAAAAATTACCTCTTTTAAAAATTCAAGTCCTTTCATAGTAATATCATCATTAATATATTTATTTTCTAACATTGAAATTGATATTTCCGTACTAAAAGTATTACCTATTCTTGTATTATTTCCATAAAGATTTAAATCGTATAATTCTTGTTTTGCTATACTAAAATTTCTTTTAGATGGATACTTTTTACAAGAACTTAATAAAAGTTCAAAAAGGAAATTACGAATCGTTATTTCCTCTTTATTTATTTTTTCTTTAAAAATACATCTAACTGTAATGGTTTTAAATTTATCTGTTTTTATTAAATGAAGTTTGTAAGATCTTTTATCTATTTGTTTATATTCCATAAATCTTTTCTCCTCTTGTTAAATAGTATGTACTGCTTTTATTATTCTATTATAGAATTAAGGGCAAGGCTTATCGCCTCATTAAATGTTGTTTCCCTTTCTTCGGTAGTTAATTTTTTATTATTAACTAAATTATCTGATACAGTTAAAATACTGCTTGCTTGTTTTTTGTATAAACTTGCAACATAGAAAAGAGCAAATGTTTCCATTTCTACACCTAAACAGTAATTTTTTTTAACTTCAGGATTATTAATTGTTTTATAAAAAACATCTGTTGTTTCAATATTACCTATTCTTAGTTCAATATTTGCTTTGTATGCATTTTCTATTATTTTTTGATTTAGAAATGATGAAGCACTTATTAAATCAATTTCTTTTCCATCATATTGATAACTAAAGTTTGATAAAGTATATGCTTTTTCTGCTAAAATCACACTTTTAACATCTATTTCATCATAATAACTTCCACATGAACCTACCCTTATAATTTTTTCAACATTATAATAGTCAAATAATTCTTTAGCATAAATTGCCATACTTGGACATCCCATACCTGAAGACATAACCGTTACTTTAACTCCTTTATAATATCCTGTGTAAGCTAAATTTAATCTAACATTATTTACTAATTTATAATCATCTAAATAGTTTTCTGCAATAAATTTAACACGAACAGGGTCACCTGGCATAATTACTAATTTTGCTATATCATCATCATATTCTGTTTTTATATGTAAACTCATAAATAATCCTCCTACTCATTATTATTATTATCTTCAAGTTTTACTAATACTTCTCTTGGTTTAGAACCATTTTGTGGTCCAATTATTCCTCTTTCTTCAAGTAAATCAATGCATCTTGCAGCTCTATTATAACCAAGTCTAAACTTTCTTTGTAAAAGTGATGCACTTGCTTTACCTGAAGTTATTACAAATTCTACTATTTCATTGTATAACGGATCATCATACTCTTCAACATCACCACTAACTAAGGATGATTTTAATTCTTCATCTTTTTCTTCAAAGGAACTAAAAAACGATTGATCATATTGAGCTTTTTGTTGACTGATACAATAATTTACAACTTTTTCAATTTCACTATCGCTAACAAATGCTCCTTGGATTCTTTGAGGTACAATATCTCCCATTGGAAGATATAACATATCCCCTTTCCCTAAAAGTTTTTCTGCTCCAGTCATGTCAAGAATAGTTCTTGAATCAATACTTGATGAAACTGCAAATGATAGTCTTGATGGAATGTTTGCTTTAATTAAACCTGTTATGACATCTGTTGATGGTCTTTGTGTTGCAATAATTAAATGAATTCCTGCCGCACGAGCCATTTGTGTAATACGCATAATAGATTGTTCAACTTCTTTTCCTGCAACTAACATAAGATCAGCCAATTCATCTACTATTACAACCCAATAAGGAAGTGGTTTAAGCTTTTCATCTTCACTTTTATTTTTATTATATTTTAATACATATTCATTATAGCCTTCAATATTTCTTGTTTTACTTTCTTCAAATAAATCATATCTTCTATCCATTTCACTAACTGCCTTTTGCAATGCTTGACTAGCTTTTTTAGGATCAGTAACAACTGGTGTTACAAGATGTGGTATTCCATTATAAACACCAAGTTCTACTTTTTTAGGATCTACCAAAATAAGTTTTACTTCATCTGGCTTAGTAAACATTAAAATAGATAAAATTATACAGTTAATACATACTGATTTACCACTACCGGTAGCCCCTGCAACAAGTAAATGTGGGGTTTTATTTATATAACATGCTTGAACATTACCCATAATGTCCTTACCAAGTCCTGCAGTTAATTTTGTCTTAAGTTTATTTTCTCTTTTTAAACCCTCAAGTGTTTCACGAAGTGTAACTGTTTGGGCATTATCATTTGGCATTTCAATTCCAACAGTATTCTTGCCAGGAATTGGAGCTTGAATACGAACATCCTTCTTAGCAAGTGCTAAAGCTATTTCACGGTTTATTCCAAGAAGTTTAGAAAGTTTAGTTCCTTGTGACAACTCAAGTTCATACTGAATAACAGAAGGTCCAACATTTACCGCTACGACTTCTCCAATTATTCCAAAATCTCTTAATGTTTCAACAAGTTTTTTAGAATTATTAGCAATTGCTACTTTATCAATAGCTTTTTTATTTTTTTGTGGTGAATCTAATAAATCAAAGGAAGGTAAAATATAATTTTTGTTAACAACAACTTCTTCTTTTTCCTCTTTAACTTCAGGTTCTATTTTCTTTTCTGCATTAATATTAGTTATTTCACTTATATTTTTAACAACCTTTTTAGGTATTTCTTCTTCTTCATCATTTGTATTAATTTTTAATTTAGTTTCATCAAATTTATTTTCATGTTTCTTATCTTTAGTACTTGCTTTATCTTTTTTAGGTAGTATTTCCTTTACCTTATCTTTAGTATTTCTTACAATATCAAAAATAGACATACCTGTAAACACCATAAATCCTGTTATTAAAAAGACCCAACATACAATATTAGCGCCATCTTTTTCAAATAATTTATAAAAAGCTGTAGCAAATAAAGAACCAATTATTCCGCCACCTGTATTTTCTAAAGCAGGATTAAATACTCCGGTTTTAATTTCATTTCCCATTATTTTATCAATACCTACAAGTAAGTTTTCATATGTTTCACTTATAATCTTTGATGTATCAATATTTTCTAAACAATAACTTATATGTAAAAATACTAAAACGCTAATAATCATTAAATATATTCCCATCATTTTAGCACTGAAAAAATTAAATTTTTCTTCTTTAACAACCATATACATTCCTAAGAATAAAATAGCAACAAGTAAAAGAAGATATAAATTTCCCACTAAAAAAAGAGCAAACGATGATATTATCCTACCAGCTGGTCCATATTTTCCTATTCCTAAAATACTAATAAGAATTAGTAAAACACCCCATAATTGTATTAAAAAATGATTATCTTTTTCTTTCACATTTCTTTTTTTTCTTTTTGCCATAAAATTACCAACTTTCTATTATTTTTCTTCTAAATATATTCTATCAAAAATTAAAAATAAAGTCTATATTAAAAAAAGAATTATGATGTATTTTCATAATTCTAAATCAAAGACATATGGATTACTTTCTGTTCCATCGCCATTTTTGATTTTAACATTATTATTTAAATATAAGACTGGTCTTATGGCCATACCATAAGTTGAACTTCCTATTCCATGAATTTGACCATTTGACATTAAAAAAAATACACTAGACTCACTCGCATTTGTATATTGTGGCAATAATTTTTCTTCTATTTTTAAATTGTATAGCCAATTGGTATTATTACAGGTTCTTATATCATTCGATGAACTGCTTGCATTATATAACAACTTTAATTCACAATTTTCTGTTGCATATCCATAATCACTTGCGTACATTAAAGATATTTTTCCAATCCAATTAGTAGGATTATTATTATAATAATGTGCACTACCACTTATTTTTCTTTCATTACTATACATACTTACTGGAGTTGGCGTAATAGCATTATTATATCCTCCAAGATAATATTTAGAATTGCCTATTAATTCTTTTTCATTTGCTGATAGACCATTATAATATGTTTCATTTAAAAATGTATTAAGCGTTGCTTTTGTCCAATTATTATATCCATTCGAATCCCAAGGATAGCTTCCTATACTCTCATTTCTTACTAACTTTATTCTATTTTCAATATTACCTGTTCCATCATCGGTTGGGAATACTCCTATTATTCTCCATACTTCATTATTAAATGTTACATAGTTTTTTGGACTTGCTCCCCTATATCTATATTCTGTTACACTTTCATTAGTTCCTATTTGAAGTGTTGTATCAGCTTCATGTGTTATGGTGTAAAG
>ULXZ01060535.1_pt1 | contig 29456 bp, 28 predicted proteins | sample 1961701 | NCBI WGS metagenome assembly ULXZ01 (sample SAMEA4835850, study PRJEB28245) | human gut metagenome | biome: gut microbiome; material: fecal sample | place: Denmark | collected 2008 | reverse complement strand
CCCGGTTTCGCCGCCAGCGTCGGATAACCCGCCGAATCGGTGCTTTGGCAGGCAAAATCAATGAGCAGTTCTCCCAGCGCCACCACGTCGCACATATCGTTTTCTCCTTTTCCGTTACTGCATCTCGCGGATGCGGAATGCGCGCACATATTCATACTCCGCCAGCATTCCAAAGGCATCCACCGGATTCACCCGTGCAGACAGCCGAACCGTATAAACGCTGGTGTACGCCCGCCCGCTTTTGCTGTTTTCGGAGTGAAAATCCACGTTCAGCACCTCCACGCCGCGCGCCGCAAAGAAGGCTTTGACATACGCATTCGTTTCCACCCGGTGGTCATACTGGATTTCAACCTGCCGAACCGTTACCGCCGGAATGACGCGCTGAACGATAGTCAGCGTCAGCAGCACAAGCACGCAGCCGCTCACCGCCAATCCATAGCACCCCATTCCGGCGACCAGACCCAGGCAGCCCGCACACCAGAGCGATGCTGCCGTCGTCAGCCCGGCAATCTTCTTTCTGCTGGAGAAAATCGTCCCTGCGCCCAAGAAGCCGATGCCGCTGACGACCTGTGCACTGATGCGCCCCATGCTGATGCCGACGTCGGAATTGACCAGTTCGCTGTTGATGGTCAGCACACGCGCTTCGACGTAGTTCTCCATCACGGCAATCAGTGCCGCACCGAGGCAGACGAGGATATGCGTGCGCGTACCAGCAGGCTTGTTGCAGCGTTCCCGCTCATAGCCAATTGACAATCCAATGAGAATAGACAGCAGGATTCGCGCACCAGCCTCCCACCACGCCATGATTTTCCTTCCTTATGCTCAAAGCAGCGCCGTGCTCAGTTCCTTCAAGCTGTTCAAGCAGACATCGACATAAGGTGCAAACTGCTCACTGTACGGCAGCAAATCCGGCACCATCACGCTGCGCATTCCTGCTGCGCGAATCGCCTTGACGCCGTTAAGCGAATCCTCCACCCCGACGCATTGCTCCGGTGCAAGTCCCAGCTTTTCCGCCGCCATCAGGTAAATATCCGGTGCGGGTTTCCCATGCTGCACCTGATTGCCCGTCACGACCACATTCAGCAGATTATCGAAGCCGCTGACCCGCAGGTATTCATCCACCAGCGTCGGGGCATTCGAGGTCACCAGTGCCGTGCGGATGCCTTTGATTTTCAGCATCAGCAGTGCTTCCCGCGCGCCCATCTTTTCCGGCACGCCGTTTTCGTGGATATACGCCCGCATCAGGCGAAACCAGTCCGCCATGTACCGCTCCGGGTCAATCACATCCCCGAACCACTCGCGCATGGCGGCTTTCGTCGCTTCCGCATTCTTGCCCAATGTGCTTCGCTGCTGCGCAACCGTCAGCTTGCAGCCCTGCGCCTCCACCGCCTTGAACATCATTTCTGCGCCAAGCGGTTCGGTATCAAAGAGCAAGCCGTCCATGTCAAAGCAAACGCCCTGAATCATTCGCTTTTTCACCTTTCCTGAATTATTCGCCCTTGTTCGGTTCCAGCACCACTTTGAGCGATTCATTGCTCATCTGCATCAGAATCGCGTCTTTCAGCTGCGGCAGCGGATAGGAGTGCGTCACTTGTTTCCCCCAGCGTCCCATCATGTACCATCCGGCGTACACAGTGTACCATCCAGCACAACAATTTCACTCTGAATCCCATCACATCCCACCCGGTTAATGGTACTGATAATGGTATTGGGTCAGATTGAAGTGGTCGGGTTCGGCTGTTGCAATCATTTTTGGCAATCGCTTGTAGATGACAAGCAACGCCAGCCACGAAAGGATTGCTTTCAGCATCATCCTCGAATGTCCGTTCTATCTTAAAATGTCCAACTCTGTATTCACGGATAAAATACCTGATGCAAGCATTGAAATATAAAATATGAAAGCAGAAAAATTCTTCCGCCTACTTTCGTTCCAAACGATAGATAAATGTCCCAAGCAATGCTGACAAATAAAGTTTCTCCTTCGTTGTTACTGCTTTTTATGATTAAAAAGATTTTTGCAGAATAAATGCTATTCCTCAATGGAAAAGTGTAAGCAGAGCGGTGGATAATTGGGGCATAGTATAAAAATCCATGAAAGAATCAATCCTATATGACTTTCTGTGCATCTTATGCTGATGAATTGGCAATATACCACTCTCATTTCCTCGCTGTCAGCGACTTCAACAAAAAAATTTGCAATCTGCTTCAAATCATATCGCAAACGACTTTTTCCCACAGTTCAACGATGAAACGGCAACCTATTTTATCAGTTCATGAATAGCTTTCACTATCGTAAGTCCATAGTCTATAAGGAAGGTCTTTTGTGCTTCGGAATATGTTTCCCTTTCTGCTATTGCTTCGTCTGTGCAATGCCTGAAACACTGCATTTTCTTTCTGTAGCTCTTTACTATCGCATCATTAATAAATCCGCAACACACTTTTTCATATTCTGGTATAACAAATCTCCCTTCTTGCTTCAACATGTTTTCAATTGGATTTGTTATCTCGGCAATTTTTTCATTCGTGCGCATACAATTAAAAGATTCTTTTCTGGTGGAGATTTCAATGAATTTTTTGTTTATCGAATCGTTCACCTCAATGTTGCAAGACTTTTGCGTAAATGTCAGCTTCGCAACAAAGTCTCTTCTGGTTGCATAGCAGACGGTTCCATTATCACCTCCACCAAGTGTGATAATCCGTTTCCTAAATTTCTCCGTATGTGAACTCATCCGGTTTAACAGGTGGTCTTGCTAATATTTCGAGAAATTCTTTTATCTCATAGCCAAGCATATTTACTCGTATATGCCGATGCATTCAGCAACTTCTTTCGCTGTCGCTCCAGCCATATTTGAGAAATCCGAACCTAAGAGTAGTGGTCCTTAGATTCGGATTTCTTTAATTGTTTCGTAAAAAACAATGCTTTGCATAAATAAGCTGGGGATAAACACTGGCTGATTGACGATGCATGCGCCCTGTAGCAAAGAATAATTTTCCTTTTGTCACAGTGCGAAGATGAGGCAAGAAATTCCAGCGGCTGTCATGCAGAGTTTACATGTCATTTCTTGCATTTTCTAAGCATGCATAAATTCGGGATAATGATGAGACAAACATGGCTACACTTCCCGAACGAATTATTTGATTCGAGGTACAGGCATAAATAACTATAATGCCAAAAGCAATGCACACTGTAATAAGACGCGAACGGACAGTTACTTTGATAATACACTTAGACATATAATGCTTATTGGGATGTAGGTGTAATGGAAATGCCATTAGAGCAACCGTCGACAACAATAATAGTGCCACATAGAAAGTACTTGATAAACCTGCATGAATGAGCAATAAGGAAAAAAGTAATCCGACACTCATTGTCAAAAAGCAACGAGTATGTGTTGTTGCGTGATAACCGCCACCGTTACTCTGGCACAAATAAAAAATAACAATTACTATTACAGTATTAGACAGCTGGTTTATTGCAATTCCAATCATTAGTAACCCGAGTGTGCTGATTATTGTATAAAGAAAGAGTTCGCATCCATATGCATAGACTTTGCGTAGTTCAGTGCTTGGATTATGAAAATCAGATAATACTGCTGTGGCTAATATCCATGATATTTTTGTCAGCAATTTTGTTTCCCTCCTATCATAATTTGAACTGTAAACTGTCCATGAGCAACTTCAAATTCGATGGTTCCACCTGCTTCATTTACGATTTTTTTCATACTCATTGTTCCAAATCCATGAATGTCTGAAGAATCTTTTGTCGAAATAAAAATATCGCCTTGACGGTTGATTTTTGTCATGTCCGCATCATTGATACAAGTGATAAACAACATATTCCAAACCTTTGAAAATGTGAGACGTATATGACGAGAAGAAGCCGTCGCAGGAAGTCGCATTACACCTTCAATTGCATTATCTAAAAGATTGCCCAAAAGAATACAAAGGCTTTGTTCAGAAATAGGTAATGGTAACAGAGGATATTCAACAAACTCGAACGAAATTCCAACATTGTCCATGATTGTTGACTTTGCTTTTAAAATGGCATCTACAGCCATGCTTCCCGTAATAAAGCTTCGAGTAGGCACTTCCTCCTGAAGAAGCGCTAAGACACGGCAACGTTGCTTATCATCAACGAGCGATGAGCGTAGTATCTCTTCCGCAGCAGCAACTCGATGTCGCAGATCATGTTGCTCTGCAAGCATATTCTGGTACATGCTTTTCAGTTCATCTTGATGTTCGTTGAGCAATTTCATTGTCTGTGCTTCCAATTCAGCGAGCTTTTGCTTTTGTGTAGTTTCGACCATTCGCTCATATAATACCATGGTCAGAGCCATGACAGTAAAAGCACACATAGAACCAACCAGTAATACTTCTTTGTTTTCAATCGAGATACGCGCAAGAAAGAAACATTCATCGATTACAAAAGAAATAATTAGCCTTGCAAGAAAAAGGATCATTTCTTTCCTGTTTGCTAAATCCTTCACCTTGTTAATACGTGCCGCAATATTGAGTACGACAGTGATAGCTGCATTGCCGAAAAAACTATAAATCATAAGTGTTTCATTGTTGGCTTCAATGATTCCTCCATTCAGTCCAATTTGAACATTGAATAGAGAACTAATTACAGTTAATGTACACATAAAAAGAAAGCCATCAAGAGTTACCCACAATGCACAAATTAGAAATCTTTCATTTGATGTTAATTTGACATAAGCAAGTGGGAACAGGAAAAGGAGACTGTCAGGAAGCGGAAGTGCCAAATATTGTATGAAAAATAAATATAGTACGATTAGTGTTACACAAGCAATTTCGTGCAGAAAGGAATGAGTTTTCTGCACAAATTGTTTTTTTAGTGTATAGACAATTAAGCATCCTTGATAAATGCTCATTAATATATCCAACATCATCATTATTCTACATTCCCCCCTCCATGTAATAGGCTCGAAACTCTTTCATTAAACCATGTTGAAACATTTTCCCGATGGGTAATATTGAATGGTCGGCTATCGTAATACCATCATTTGTAATGTGCCGTATATATATAAGATTTACGATATAGCTTCGATGGCATTGGACAAAGAGATGGGATGGTAATTTCTTGCGAATAGTTTCTAATGGCTGCCGGAGTCGATAACCTTGTTCGTTCTCAATTGTCTTGATTACGCAATAATGTCCTATTACTTCCACATAAAGGATAGAGTTTACTGGCAATCTCAGAACAAAGTTGGGCATATCCAGAACAACACATTCCGTATGCTGCAAAGCCCAGCGCCTCCAAAGAATGTTCATGCACTCCGCAATGCCCTGATACGATACAGGTTTGCGAAGGTAACGTAATGCATTGACTACATAACCTTCTTCTGCATATTCACCATAACTGGTAATAAATACAATTGGAATATACTCGTTTATACGGTGTATTTCTTTAGCAAGTGCAAGTCCATTCATTTCTCCAGGAATCTGAATGTCTAAAAAGAGTGTATCAATTTGAAGACCGTGTTCCCAAGCATCCAGCAAATCCTCACTGGAAGTGTAGGAATGTATCATAATAGCATGGGCATGTTCGCTTTTTTGTGCCCATGCTATTATTTTTTGCTCTATTGATGATAAAAACAACTTTTCATCATCGCAAAGAACTATGTTAATATATATTCCCCCTTAATGCTGAATTATTTCTTATTCAGTATACCATATTTATCAAGCTTTGTCTATTACCTGATTGTAATCAAGACTACTTTATTCATCATAAATAGACACATGATACTTCATTTTGCTGCCTGATAAGCGATTCTATGCCTACTTTGCAATATCATATGCCAAACGATGTTATAGGTAGTCTACTTGTGCTATAATTTATTTGGAGGTGATGAGTATGGATATTAAAACCATACTACGAAAAGTGTTTAAACGGTATGCTGAACTGGGTGCTAATAGTGTTAGTGCACGCGGATGTTACGAGCCACCAGTGCCAAACGTCGATATAAAGCAACCGTCCTATGAAAACAATGGTCGTTTCAGAGATACTTCCAAATAAAATGAAGCAGATGAGTCTGTCTATGTGATGACTCATCTGCTTTATTTTTCAAGTCTTTCCAGCGATGTATCCATATAAGCCTGTATAATATGTAGCAATTGCCTTCGTTCGCGTGCTGACAATCCTTCTAATGAAATGGTTTCACCTTGTTGTCGCCCTAAAAGGTAGTCTGTTGTTACATGAAACAAATCTGCAAGAGCACATATATTCTTTGCATCTGGAAAGCAACTGCCGCTTTCCCAGTTTTTTATTGTAGTTAAATGGACATTGAGTCTTTGGGCAAGTGCCCTTTGTGTCATTGCATTTTGTTTGCGTAGCTGACAAAGAATAAAACCTATTGGCGGCATGTCCATCAGAATCACCTCCTCAACAATATAGTATAATAAAGTGAGAAGAATGTCTTGGACTTTTAAAGTCAATAAAATAGACCTTTTCGCAATAGAATGGATGATTTGGTGAATAAAAATCGGTATTACGTGCCATTTGCTGAATTATCGGGATTATTTATGGTATATTATTTTTGTCATCAGGACAGAAAGATAGCCGATGACAGAATGGAGAGTGCGGAGAAGGATGCCTGAATTTCTGGCGGATATTAAAGCTTTTGAAGCGAGAGGTCAAACCAGCACTTTCTGTTCTAATAGTTTAGGCAACAAGATGTCCCATGCCTATGGCAGCTGCCATGAACCAAGGGGCAAATATATAGCATCAGGAGGAGATTCCATTGCACTTTGCTATTTGAGTTAAAGCCGTCTAAGTAGGCTATGTAGTTAGGAAGATATCTATGTGCTATTATCATTGGAGGATGATTATGAAAAAGCTTGTTGCATTTCTTGTTGCCTGCCTCATGGCAGTGTTGCCTTTCTATAGTGCGATGGCATATCCTACCGTAGGTACTTCGCCGCAGTATACGCTTCCTGTAACCCGTGATTCGGGGACATTCACTAATTATCACTTTCCGACCAAGTACTTTCGTGGAAATAATACAGGATTCGAGGTGGAACTAAACTCTGCAACCGTCGGTGGTACAGAAATTACAGTTGTTACGTATAAACATTCGATAAACTCTGGTGCCGATGGAACATGGTACAAGCATGGAACCGGAACTACAAATACAGATGAACTGGGCATTTGCAGTTTTAAGAGTTCGTCAAGTTACTATTACTGTTACAAACTTACTAAAACAACAAGTGGAAAGATAAACATCAACTATACTGTTAGAAATACTCCGTAAAAATAAATATAGATGAGTCAAACTCATGTTCGGCTCATCTATATTCTACTTTTTCAATACACTCCAGTAAATTATGAAACGTGCTTCAGAAGCAGATGCTATATTCTCTATCTATTTATAGGCTATAACGAAGCAATATAGGAGAAACCAAATGAACAAGAGGATAGTAACTATCGCAATTATTGTTCTTGCAACAATTGGAGTTGTCTTATTTCCTTCAATCTATAATGGTACACATAATGAATTGGTCGTTTCAGTTCCAACAACAACTTATTTTGCTGATGGTATCGAAGAATATGCTTTAGCTAAGTTTAAGCGTGAGAATCCTAAAGTAAATGTAAGAATTGTTGTTCAGCAGGATAAAAGCAGCCCGTTTACGGAGGTAGCCGATATTTATATCCTTTCTCCACAGTTTGCTGATGTAGCATTATTGATACAGTCCGAGAACAACTTAGTTTTGGATAATTATATTTCAAAAGACACTAAGGACAACATATGGTGCATTGATTTACTGAGAAATGCTGAGAACCAGCTGGTTGCCATTCCTTTGTTTATAGGGGTATACATGATTAACAATAGCGTTGGCATTGAAGGAGGTGGAATTTTATCAAACACATATACATGGCGTGATATATATAACTCTTATGGAAAATGCGAAGTACTAACTGAAGATTCTTTATTGATTTTGACCCGTCAAGCAGAACAACTGGCGTTTTTAACCTATGAAAAGTTACAGTCTAATGATGTCCTTTGTGATTACTTGACAGACTTGAAAATGTTAATGAAAGCGGCCATATTACAGGATGGTAAGTATATATCTGATTCTATGCGAGCAATTCCATTGGAGCATGGTATGCTTTGTGATTGGCGTCAAAGAGCATCTGCCAATGGCAGTCTATACCGTATTATGCCACAGTATGGGCAAGAAAATCTAACACCACTTGCAATTCGAGCAGGTGTAATTGCAAAGTCTACAAAAAAAGCTGAATTGGCAGTTGAATTTTTAGAATCATTTATTTCCTTGGACGCTCAAATGCAACTGCCTACAGCTGGTACTGTTCGCGTCGACCTATGGGCCGAGATAAATCGGCAGTATGTGTTCAAGTCAGACTGGGCAATTGAAAATGCACAGTGGTGGGGAATGCCTATTTCTCCTATGACATTCCAACAGTATCAAGAAGCTATTCAAACAGGATTTGTGGGACATGGCTCTTTCCAACAAACACAAGAGCTATCTCCTGTTCTCTGGGATTATATATCAGGTCAGATTTCGTTGGATACTACTATTGAAATTCTAACTCAAGCTGTAATTCAACGAAATGAGTGACATAATTAACAAGCCCTTTTAGGACTTAGGGAGGAGGTGAATGCCTTTGATTGTCTATAACACATGTCGCTAATCTATAACGAACACAATGAAAGAAGGTAAAGAAACCGTGAAGAAAATTTGTACTTTGTTGCTCGTCTTACTGATCCTGGCATCATCTTCAGTAGCGTTGGCTGAATGTGCACACTCCATTGTTTACACTAAACCCCGATACTCTGTTTGGTATCACTTGAATAAGGAGGAAAGCGCCGAGTATGCAACCACGCATTATCGTTCGGTATATCTGAGAACGTATTGCCAGTTATGTGGAATAATGCTTGACGAGGACTTTGACTACCTTGAATGGGCTGATCACACTTTGCCGTGTGGTTTGTGTAACGCGAAATAATTCAATTAGGGAATACAGCAAATAGATATGTATGCAATATCTATTTGCTGTATTCCTATGAGATTGTTTTTGCAGATTGTGTAGCACCATTTTTTCAATTTGTTTTTGGTCTTTAAATTCGTCATCCATTTGTTTTCATCAATTAAAAGAAAAGATTCTCTTCACAACTATGAACATTTTCTTTTCTTAAAGCAAGACTGATGAATTTTGAAAGTGAGGGAAGGAACTTGAAACAGTTTCTATTGATGATGTCCTGCCTCCTGCTCCTGATGAGCGCAGCCATTGCGGAAGAGTACACGCCGGGGAGAGAGACTTGCGGGCGTGAAAACTGCTTCTGGGAAACGCCGATGGACATCACCGACGAGGCGCGCCTATGGGCCATGCTCACGTCGCCGATGACGGTTGTGCAGGGCAACCCGCGCGCGCAGGCCAAGATTTACGCCGAGCCGGACAAAAATTCAGCAGCTGTCGGCGAAGTCACTTACGAGACGCAGGGCGTGCATGTGCTGGAAACGCTGGACAACGGCTGGACGAAGGTCGAGTGCTATTCCAGCTCCTTCAAGGGCAGCAAGGTCAAGGCATACAACGAGCTGGTGACGGGCTATCTGCCGTCGTCGCTGCTGAAAGAACGCAGCGTGAAAACGGAGTACGCTCTGATTGTGGACAAGCTGACCCAGCGGCTCTACCTCTTCCACAACGGCGAACTGCTGGACGTGCTGGCGGTTTCGACGGGGCTGGCGGATGATGACGCGCCGTGGAACGAGACGCGCTCCGGCGAATATGTGCTGAGCACGCCAAGCGGCGCGTTTCCATCAGGCAATCTCATCTGCAATTACGGGATTCGCTACAACGACGGCGACCTCATCCACGAAGTGCCGCACCTCAACACCTCGTATGGCAGCAGCTACAAGACGACCGAACCCAAGCTGGGCAGCCGAGCCAGCCACGGCTGCATCCGCGTGCAGCGCAAGCGAACGCCGAGCGGCATCAACATGCGGTGGCTGTGGAACGAGCTGCGCGGGCAGATGGGGACGCGGCTGGTCATTTGGGAGGACTGGCAGGGGCGGCAATTGACGATTCCGGAGGACAGCCTGCCGCTGTACTACAATCCCAAGGGCGGCGAAAGCTACCATGCTGCCGAAACCTGCTACGGGGTCAAAGATGCGTATCTGCCGCTGACGCAGTTCACCTATGGCGAATTGGAGGACGAGCCGTTCGCGAAATTGACGATGTGCCAGTATTGCTATCCGCCGCTGCGGGTGGCGGAAATCAACAAGATCAACGAAAAATATGCTGAAGAATAAAGTTAAATTACCCCGCACACTCATCATGATGTGAATATGGAAATTGCTATCGCCTTTAAATTAAAGCGTCGACAGAATAAAGACTAAGCACTTTGTTCGCCTTTTTTCGAACTTGACTCGCTCTGCACTGCAGGTCATCGCTTTTTCTGATTTTGTAAGCCGTTTGCTATAAGTTACAACCGCAGCGCCTGCGCTGCATTCATAGGGTTTGGGAAATGTGTTCCCAACAAGCAAATCGTCATTTTTAGCAAAATGACCCTGCTTGCTACTACTTCTTCCAGCATGGAGAAGAAAATTAGCAAGCAGGGTTTTCGTATGTCCAAATTTAGAATGCCGGTGAATGCAGCAACTCTACGCATGGTGATGCTGATGAATTAGCGGTGTAGCACTCCCCCATTCCTTGCTGTCAGCAGATTCAGAAAAAATTTTGCAATCTACCTCAAATCATGTCGCAAAACGGTCTTTTCTTTACAGTTCAAGAGTGAAGAAGGATATAAATTTCCCTTCGCAAGAACGGAAAGGAGGTTGCTATCAAGAATGACATGCTCATACTTGCTGCTATGTTTCCACCAAGCGCCCAACGATTCAGGATGAAATGATTTCAATCCGCTTCATCAAAAATTTTTCTGGAATCTTTGCAAATCGCGTAAAAAACGTCAAACTTTTTACCAGTTATAGTGGAGATGTATTTCTTCATCATCCAAACATAAAGGAGGTTCGTAACCTTGCAACGTAACTTTACAGCAGTCACAGGCGCACGCGCTGGAAAAAGCGCGGAAAATGAGGCATTGCTTTCTCAGCAACGAGCTATTCTCCGTGCACGTCTTGCACACAGCAAGGATGGCAGCATCACTTGTTCCGTCGAAAATTGCGTCTTGATTCTGGAAAACGATCCCGTGCTGATGGGTGTTATCCGCAAAGACCTGTTCACCGGCTGCATGGTCATTGTCGGTGATATGCCGTGGCATCGGGCGGGCAGCTGCTTCACTGACGACGATTTAGCCTTCATCGAGTTGCTTTTTGAGAATCATTACAGCATCACGTCCGAGAAGAAAATCCTCACTGCCTTGCGGATAGTAGCCAACAGCAACAGCTATCATCCTGTGCGGGAATATCTGAATCATCTTGATTGGGACAGAACGCCCCGCGTTCGATTTGCGCTGCATCACTTTCTCGGTGCGGAAATCTGCGACCTGAATGAAGAGCTGCTGCGTTTATTCATGTTGGGCGCTGTGACGCGCATCTTTCAGCCGGGGTGCAAGTTCGATATGATGCTTTGCCTCACCGGTGGACAAGGCGCTGGCAAGTCCAGCTTCTTCCGTTTTCTTGCAGGGAATGACGAGTGGTTTTCAGATGATTTGCGAAAGCTCGACGATGAAAACGTCTATCGTCGGATAATGGGGCATTGGATTATCGAGATGAGTGAGATGATGGCCACGGGCAATGCCAAGAACGTGGAAGAAATCAAATCTTTTCTCAGCCGCCAGAAAGATACTTACAAAGTGCCTTATGACAAGTTTCCGGCAGATAGACCACGACAGTGTGTCTTTGCAGGCACTTCCAACAAGCTGGATTTTCTGCCCCATGACCGCAGCGGAAATCGGCGTTTCTTGCCAATCCGCATTAACCCGGAGACAGCAGAGGTGCGTGACTGCGACCCAGAACAAACCAAGTATAGCGTCGGCAAACTCTCGTCCCATCCCGCATTCCAGTCACATGGAACAATGGAACAAATATCATCATAAAAAGAAGTGCATTGGAAAGGAGAGGCATATCGCCTATTCAGCATTTGTCGCCCTCTGTTCCAGTTCCATGTTCCACTCTTCCAAAGTCCGAATTATTTTCACATACATGCACCAAGGAGCTATTATATATGATGAAAATGAACCTCACGCTGTTCGGCGAAACCTGTCAGCACGCCCTCGAACCCAATCAGAGCAATCGCAAGATGACCTTGACGGTCAAGGAGCTTGCGGAAGAACTCAACATCAGTCGCAACACCGCCTATCAGTTGGCTGACCAGAAGGATTTCCCGTCTTTCCGGATTGGTCGGCAACTGCTCATCAACCGCGCCATGCTTCAAGAATGGCTGAATCAGAACTCCCTGCCGCAGCTATGCCCCATTTAATAAATACATGAAGCACGAAAAACATCAATACAGCATCCAGCCCATCTTGCATTTTCCGCACAGGAGGCGTAAAATAGCAGTGTGTACCTTGACAACTGCAACACGATGTGTACTCCTGTACTCCTTCTGAGTTGGAATGATACAGGAGGAAACATGGCCAGAACAACAACAAATATTCGCCAGCGCAAGAACGGTCTGTGGGAAGGTCGTTATCGTCTGAACGGCAAACAGTGCGCCGTGTATGGGCAGACAAAAGCCGAGGCAAAAGCGAAGTTAGCCGCCCGAATGACGGAAATTGAGCAGGGCATCTGCATTGAACGAACCGATCTGACCTTGGAGGAATGGGGCTGGGAATGGCTCAAGACCTTCAAGGAAGGGAAAGTTCGTCATTCGACAATGGACAACTACGAGAGTGATTTCCGTATGCACGTCGTGCCCTACATTGGGCACATCAAGCTGAAAGACCTCACGACGCTGCACATTCAGCGCACCTATACGAAAGCGCAGCAGAACGGCTTGTCGCCCAAGAGCATCCGCAACATCCACGGACTGGTTCACGGGATGCTGGCCAAAGCGCAAAGTCTGGATATGGTGCGCAAGAACGTGTCCGAAGATTGCGAACTCCCCGTGCTGGAAAAGACCGAGATGCACACGCTCTCTGATGTGGAGCTGCGGCGCTTTCTGGAAATCGCCAAGGATGATCCGTTTTATCTAATGTACTATGTGGATTTCTTCACGGGTCTGCGGGAAAGCGAACTGATTGGGCTGACGTGGGATTGCATTGATTTCGCGAAGGGGACTGTCCGTGTGTACCGTCAGTTTGTGCGCATTGCATCCGGGCCTGACAAGGGCAAAATGATGTTCACTTCGCTGAAAAATCACAAAGAGCGCACGATTCATCCCGCGCCATCCGTGATGGACGCATTGAAGCAAGCCAAAGAGAAGCAGAATCGGCAGCGTCTGCTCGCAGGTTCATCTTGGGACAATGTGTACAATATGGTTTTCACCCGCGACAACGGCATGTTCATTCGTTTTAAGACACTGTATGTTCACTTCAAGGCGCTGGTCAGCAAGCTCAACCGTCCAGAGGTTCGCTTCCACGATATTCGCCACACCTACGCCACGCTTGCCATCCAAAGCGAAATCGACTTTAAGACGCTTTCCTTGTCACTCGGACATGCAACCGTCGCCTTCACGCTCGACACCTACGGTCACGTCAGCAATCGGATGTCTCAAAACTCGGCAGCCAAGATGGAAAAATTCATTTGCTCGCTGTAAAAAGCACAGAATTGAGCGCATAGCGGTTTTTCGTGGGTATGGAAAAGAAAGCGTTTGTGGGTACGGTGTGGGTATACAGCAGCACAAAAAAAGCCGAAACCCTTGCATCTCCAAGGATTTCGGCTCGTGGAGCATAGCGGATTCGAACCGCTGACCCCAACACTGCCAGTGTTGTGCGCTACCAGCTGCGCTAATGCCCCGCAACACAAAATAGTATAGCACGGTGTGGATGGGTTGTCAAGGGGGAAATGAAATTTTTTCACGAAATGGACGCAGAATGATGTTTTCACGGCGCAAGCCGATGCGCTGAATGGTTGCGCGCGGTATAAAATTGTGCTATGATGGAAGCGAAATTCACAGGAGGAATGATGAACGCATGAAAATCAGCAAGAAAGACGCGCTAATGTGGTTTCGCTTCTTCGCAGAGCTGCCGGAAGATGAGCCGCTGATGCCGCATCAGCAGGAGTTGGCGTGGGCCGTCATCAGCCAGATTGAAACCGCGGTGGACGCGCGCCACAAGGAACTGATGGCGCAGATTCCCGATTTGCACACGCTCGGCGGGCGGACGTACTTCGTCGGCGACCCGGCGAAATTTTCCAAGGGATGCACGTCCTGCCTGACCGGCACGGGGCTGAGCGCCATCCGCCGGACGAACAAGTGCAACATCCGCTGCCCGTTCTGCTACAATTACGGCGAGTTGGATTGTCAAGAAACCATCGGCGAAGGGCTGTGGGAAATCGGCGGGACGTACTTCCGCGTGGAGGATATCGACCTGCTGCTCAGCACGTCGAACCGACCGACCGGCGTCAGCTACGTCTATCTGGAGCCGTTCATGGAAATCGAACTGTATCCCGATATCATCCGCAAGTTCCGCGCCGCCGGGATTCATCAGCACATGTACACCAACGGCACGCTCTGCACGGAGGAGAATCTGCGCGCGCTGGGCGAGGCTGGGCTGGACGAACTGCGCTTCAACCTCGGCGCAACGTCTTGCGCGGACAACGTCATCCAGAGCATCGCCACGGCGAAGAAGTATATCCCCACCGTCGCGATTGAAACGCCCATGACGCCCGATTTTTACGAGCATTTCCAGCAGAAAAAGGATGCAATTCTGGCCACTGGTCTTGATTTTATCAACTGCGCCGAGCTGCACCTGAACCCCAACAATCTGCCGAACTACATCGGCACGCCCATGTACATGACGCGCCGCGGCTATGTATCGCCGATTTGGAGCCGGGAGATAACGTTCCGGCTGATGCGCCAATGCGCCGTGGAACATTGGGGGATTGTCGTGCATGACTGCTCGAACCACACCAAATTCGCGCGTGATTTGAACCTGCGGGCGAAGGAAGGCGGCTGGTTCGGCGCAAGCAGCTACCACAGCGAGTTTGACCAGATTCCATTCGAGGCTTTTTTGCCGACACTGGAGGATTCAGATTTCCGGTTTCTGGAGGAAGAGCCCTTGCCCAAGGGCTATCGGCCGGGGGATATTGTCCTGTAAGGCGTGCGCTCAAGGCGACGGACAAAATCCGTTCTATTGATAATGCGCTAAATCCGCCTGTGCAGCAGGCTTCCCGGAGTTTTCTACCGAAAACAGCGAAAAATTTCCGTCAAACGCAAAAAAGTGCTTGACAAACGCCCTTGCTGATGATATAATTTGTATCTGTCAGCAAGGGTGTTTCCTTCGCTGGCAGTCTGGAAGGAAAGAATCAGGCTTCTGATTTTGCGGCTCTGCGCCTGTAGCTCAGTTGGATAGAGCAACGGCCTTCTAAGCCGTGGGTCGGGGGTTCGAGACCCTCCAGGCGCGCATATGGAGGATATAGTTCAGTTGGTAGAGCGCCAGATTGTGGCTCTGGATGTCGTGGGTTCGAGTCCCACTATTCTCCCTTTCTTCCCTACTCAAGGTTGCTGCGGATGCGGCGAAAGCCTGCTGCGATGGGGTGTAGCCAAGTGGTAAGGCACGGGACTTTGACTCCCGCATTCGCAGGTTCGAGCCCTGCCACCCCAGCTTTTTGACCCATTAGCTCAGTTGGCAGAGCACTTGACTTTTAATCAAGGTGTCTGGAGTTCGAATCTCCAATGGGTCATTCCCATCTGCCTTCTGATTTCGCCTCTCGTGCGGGCGTGGCGGAATGGCAGACGCGCCAGACTTAGGATCTGGTGCCTATGGCGTAAGAGTTCGAGTCTCTTCGCCCGCACAAATTTCCTTCGCACCATGCAGTCGCGTGGTTATGCGGTAGTAGCTCAGTTGGTAGAGCGCCACCTTGCCAAGGTGGAGGTCGCGAGTCCGAGCCTCGTCTACCGCTCCACATGCGGGTGTAGCTCAATGGTAGAGCTCCAGCCTTCCAAGCTGGTCACGTGGGTTCGATTCCCATCACCCGCTCCAGCACAGAGGGTGCTCTTCATGAGTTCGCCTTAAGAAACCGTCCGAAAGGGCGGTTTTTTTGTTTTATCTGCCTTGCCTGCTTATTTGGAAGCATCGCCATAGCCAGTGTGCGTAGCACATTATACGGATGATATTTCTATCACAGAGGTTTTCGCTTCTGCGGAGACGACCCAAGGGCTTTCCGTTCGCCCTTGGGGAATCCTCGGTGCCTTTCGTTCTCCCAAGCACCTGCCCAAATTGCAGCTTGATTTCCTCTGAAATAGCAAAAAAGCCCCGTCGGCACTCCGATTGCTCGGAAACACCGACGGGGTTTTTCGTGTGCTATTGCACCGCTGATTGATTGCTCCCGGAGGAGCCGTCAATTAATAGCGGGAAGCGCGCTGAGCGTCGAAGCACTCACGGCAGAGCACGGGACGGTCGCCACGGGGCTGGAAGGGCACCTGGGTGGCCTTGCCGCAGTTCGCGCACACCACGTCATACATCTGACGGGGAGCGGAAGAACCGTTGCCGTTCTGGGCGCGACGAGCCGCGCGGCACTTCGGGCAGCGAGAGGGCTTGTTCATGAAGCCCTTCTCGGCGAAGAAAGCCTGCTCGGACGCGGAGAACACGAATTCCTGGCCGCAGTCGCGGCAGACAAGCGTTTCATCTTCGTACATGGTTGGGAAACCTCCTTCAAATTGTCACCCATACCGTTGCCTTGAGGTCATCTGCTTCCATGGTTTTGCTCCAGTTTCCCGGCGCAGGTCATGTGACAACCAAAGGGAGATTAGAACCTTGGATTCCTGGTTGGGCTGCAGGGAATATTATAACACGGTTTGCGGAAAATGTACAGACCTTCTGGAAAATTATTTTCGTCCCGTTTTTAAGGGGAATCATGGTCGAAAAAAGATTCTTGTAGTGTCCATCTTTTCGCATAATCCGCACCAAAAGAATCATAATATTGCTTATCGTCTCTTCTTCGATTTTCTTTCATCCATTATAATAGATAAAACCCGAACAATTGGGGCAATAAGAAAGAAGGAATATGAACATGACCGTAAATTATCAGGATTTGGGGCTTCGAGTGCGCGATGCCCGCAAAGCGAAGCATCTAACGCAGGAGCAGCTGGCGGAGAAGGTCGGCATTTCCTCGTCTTTCATGGGGCACATCGAGCGCGGCACGCGCATTGCCAGCATTGATACGCTGGTTTCCGTCTGCAACGTGCTGTCAGTGTCGCCATGTCTGCTGCTGGGCGCGAGCCTGTCCGAGAACGCGGTGGATTTTCCCTATACCAACGATAACCGCGAGCGTTCGTTCATGCTGGACTTCGTAAGTTTGGCGCAGCGCACGGTCCGCCGCTGGGATGAGACGGAAAGCGCGCCGGAGGAAGCGCCGAAAACGGAAGAATAATCGCTGAAATCAAAAAGGATGTCAGGATGATTTCGCTCCTTGACATCCTTTTGTTATGCCGTCTTGTTTTCCGTCAGGTTCCGCAGCAGGCCCTCGCAGCCGCGCAGAATGTCGCGGTATGCCCGGTCAAAGTCATCCGTATACCACGGATCTTCAATGTCGCCCTGCCGCTCGGCAAAGTCCAGCAGCAGATGCAGCTTCGCCTGCTGCTCCTTCGGACACAGAGCACGCAGCTTCTTCAAGTGCCCCCACTCCATGCCGATAATCAGATCCGCCGTTTCAAAATCCTCCGGCGTAATCTGCCGCGCACGATGCTCCGTGCAGGGCACCCCGTGCTTGACCAGAATTCGGCGCGCGGGCGGATAGATTCCGTTGCCAATCTCCTCGTTGCTCAGTGCGGCGGAATCCACTTCAAACTCGCCAGACACATGCCGCTGCTGTGCCAAGTACCGGAACACCATTGCTGCCATAGGGCTGCGGCAAATATTGCCGTGACACACAAATAAGATTTTCACCCGCATTCGCCTCCCTGCTATCAGTATAGCACACTTGTGCAGGAAATTCAACTATTATTTCCCAGTTTTCGCTTGTGATTCTGTGAATTGTTTGTAAAATTCGCAGAGCAATCACCACACAGGCGGTGTCCAGAGGGTGATTTCGCCTGCCGCAAGCGTTTTCGGCACGTCAATCAGCCGCTGATTGCTGCTGCCGCGGTAGAGCAGCGACAGCGACTTCTGCTCCTGCACGAAGCGTCCGTCCACCAGCACGTCGATGCCGTGCAGCAGCGCCATGCGCGCCGGGTCGTTCTCCTTCAGCAGCGCATCAAGCGTGAAGCCCGTGTAGCACCAAACGTTAAGGTGCTTTGCGTGCGCCGCGTCCGCAATCGTGCGGCAGGCTTCGGGCTGGCACATGGGTTCGCCGCCGGAGAGCGTCACGCCGTCCAGCAGCGGATTCTCGCCGATTTTGCGGATGATGCCGTCGGTGTCCATCAGCGTGCCGCCGGCAAAGTCATGCGACGCGGGATTATGGCAGCCGGGGCAGTGGTGCGGGCAGCCCTGCACGAACACGGTATAGCGGACGCCCGGCCCATCGACGATGCTGTCGTCTGCCAAACCAAAGATGCAGATTTCCATGGTAATTGACCCTCTTTCGCGGTGGATGAATGAATGACGGAAACGCCCTCCCCCGAAGGAGAAGGCGTTTTATGGGGAAACGCCGGGGCGTTGCCCCAGACCCTACAAGGGACGCTGCCTCTGGACTCCGCAAGGGGCAATTGCCCCTTGACCCTTTTTGGGCTGCCCGGCTTGGTCGCACTACCAAACGCTCTGGATGAAGGGGGCGTTTAGTCCACCTTGATGCGCTTCATGCGTTCCGTCACGCGGGTGGTTTCCCCACGGTGGCAGCACGGGCAAGTATCGTCGATAATGCCATTATAGCCGCACAGCGGGTCACGGTCAACCGGGTGGTTAATCGAACCGTAGCCGATGCCGATGTCGTGCATATAGCGCACAATCTTCTCGAACGCGTCGAGGTTCTTCAGCGGGTCGCCGTCCATCTCCACATAGGAGATATGGCCGCCGTTGGTCAGCGCATGATACGGCGCTTCCACGCTCAGCTTATGGAACGCCGTGCAGTGGTAGTAAACCGGCACATGGAAGGAGTTCGTGTAGTATTCGCGGTCGGTCACGCCGGGGATGATGCCGAAGCGCTGCTTGTCGAGGCGGATGAAGCGGCCGGACAGACCTTCCGCAGGCGTGGCAATGACGGAGTAGTTCAGCCCCGTCTCCGCGGACACCTTGTCGGTGTATTCGCGCATCGTGCGGATGATTTTCAAACCCAGCTTCTGGCTTTCCTCGTCCTCGCCGTGATGCTTGCCGCGCAAGGCAACCAGCGCTTCCGCCAGACCAATGAAGCCGATGGTCATCGTGCCGTGCTTGAGCACTTCGCCCACCTTGTCGTTCCAGCTCAGCTTTTCGGAGTCAATCCACACGCCCTCGCCCATCAGGAACGGGAAGTTCTTCACGCGCTTGTTGCTGATGATGCGGAAACGTTCGTTCAGCTGGTCAATCACCAGTTCCATGCGCTCCTGCAGCACCTTGAAGAACACATCGACGTTGCCGTTCGCCTCAATGGCGATGCGCGGCAGGTTGATGGACGTGAAGGACAGATTGCCGCGGCGCGGGGCGATTTCGCGATCAGGGTCGTAGACATTGCCCATCACGCGGGTGCGGCAGCCCATGTAGGCGATTTCGGTCTCCGGATGGCCGGGCTTGTAGTACTGGAGGTTGAACGGCGCGTCCACGAAGGAGAAGTTCGGGAACAGGCGCTTTGCGCTCGTGCGGATGGCGAGGCGGTAGATGTCGTAGTTCGGGTCGCCGGGGTTGAAGTTGACGCCTTCCTTGACGCGGAAAATCTGAATCGGGAAAATCGGCGTTTCGCCGCCGCCCAGACCTGCTTCCGTCGCCAGCAGCACATTCTTCATCACCAGACGGCCTTCAGGCGACACGTCCATGCCGTAGTTGATGGACGAGAACGGCACCTGCGCGCCCGCGCGGCTGTTCATAGTGTTCAGGTTGTGGATGAGCGCCTCCATTGCCTGATAGGTCGCTTTGTCTGTCTCCTGCTCGGAGCGGCGCTGCGTGAAGTCGAGAATGCGGGCAATCATCTGCTCGTCCGCCACATACTTCGTCAGCAGTTCCGCCATGCGTGCGCGGTGGTCGGCGTTCTCTTCCAGCGTGGGTTCGAGGTTCTCCGCCTTGGTCTGCGCCACCAGTTCATTGGCGTGCGCGTCACACTCCGCGTCATTCAGCAGCAGCTCCAGCGCACGGGAGAGATTCATGCGGTAGCGCTTGATGAACGTCTTTTTCACGCCGGGCGCCATGCCGTAGTCGAAGTCCACAATCGCCTGACCGCCGTGCTGATCGTTCTGGTTTGCCTGAATCGCAATGCACGCCAGCGCCGCGTAGGACGTGATGTCCTGCGGCTCACGCAAATAGCCGTGCCCCGTGGAGAAGCCGCCCTTGAAGAGGCTCTTCAGCTCAATCTGACAGCACGTCGTCGTCAGCGTGTAGAAGTCCATGTCATGAATGTGGATATCGCCGTCCATGTGCGCCTGACCAAATCGCGGATCCATGACGTACTTCTCGTAATACTGCTTTGCGCCTTCGCTGCCGAACTTGAGCATTGCGCCCATGGCAGTATCGCCATTGATGTTGGCGTTCTCGCGCTTGATGTCGGATTCGCTGGCATCCTTGAACACAATGTCTCCAAACGTGCGCATCAGGCGGGAGTTCATCTCGCGGACGCGGCTGCGCTCGGCGCGGTAGAGGATGTAGGACTTCGCCGTGCGGGTGAAGCCGTTGCGCATCAGCACCTGCTCCACCGTGTCCTGCACCTGCTCCACGCTGGGGATGGCGCTGATGTTCTCGTTGTTCTCCAGCAGGCGGACGACTTCCTCCGTCAGCTTGCGGCTCGTCTCATGCCCGCGCGCACTGCCCGATGCCTGAAAAGACGCGAAAATGGCCTGCTCAATCTTGTCCTGATCAAAAGGAACTTCGCGTCCATCGCGTTTGCGAATCATATCAATGCCCATGGTCGGTGCCTCCATCATTCTCTATTCTATCCGTATTATTTCCCATTTGAGAACCAATTGATAACCAGCCGTTCATTCGGCATAAGTTGTGGATGTTTTCTCCTGCCCATGCTACATATAGTGTCCGCAAAGCAGGAACGAAAGCCATCATACACCACTGGAGCGGCTCTTGTCAATGCTGAATCTGGTCGAAATGGACAGCCGAAAACCGCCCGAAGCGCCGCAAGCCCGGTAAACAGAACAGCTTCCACTGGCGGCGAAAATCGTGCGAAAAAACGTTTTTTCTGCGTTCCCGAACTTTCCCCGCTTGATACGGCAGATTTGTCCGTATTATGCGCTTGTCTGCGGGGAGTGCGCATATGAATTTGAAAATCGAATTACTCCTCCAGCAGCCGCCGCCGACCCCGGAAGCAGCATAATCCCCTTGATGAGCCGAGACGCAATCGTCTGCATGATTTTTCCTTAGAGCAAGAATGTGAACAGCTGTTTTTCCACCGGCAGCGCCCGGAACTCAAACCAGTCCGGATGTTCCTTCACAATGCCTGTCCAGAGTGCCTCTTCCGTCTCCGGAATCGTCCCTGCCGCCAGCAATGCCCGTAATTGCTCCCCAATGGCGCTCATCAGCGGCTTTATCTGCTTGTCCGGCACAACGACCATGGACAGGTCGAGGCGATTTCTGACGCTTGCCAGCACGATTTTCTCGCCGCACAGCCGCTTCCACGGCAGCGCCATGCCGGTATAGAGCGGATAGCGCACGCAGTCCGGCGCCATCCAGATATAGTGCGTGCTGGACAGCACCCGGTCGCGCGCCGCGCTGAGCATCGCCGCGCGGCTAAACAGCGGCGGTTTGCCCGTCGGCATCGGCAGAGCATAGCGCGGCTTGTATTCCAGCACGTTCGGGTGGAACTCCGCCACTTCGCGCAGCTTCAGCCCCTCGGCATAGCACAGCAGCGCCAAATCCTGCATTTGCGTCAGCTGGCGCAGCCAGTGCATCCCCTCTTCGTCCAGCGAGGCCGGGCAGACCGTCACGCACAGCGGCATCGGGTCGGTGCGCTTCCTGCGCCGCCGCTGCACTGCCGACTTAATGCGCATCAGCGGCGTCACCGCCAGCGTCATGTCGAGGCTGTTTGACTTCAAGCCTCGCTTCGCCGCTGCGGACAGCGTGCCCGCCGCGAAGTCAACGCCGTATTCTTCCTTCAGCTGCGCCAAGCCATCCTCCTGCGGGTCTATCCGCACAGGCGGCACGGGCAAATCGTGCGTCAGGGTGATGACAGGCTGATTCAGCGTGCAGCACTGCCAGCCCTGCACCATCGCGCGCAGGAACGCTGTACCGCTCCCTTGCGCCATCGCCCGGATGAAGCCCGCGCGCGCAAAGAAGAAGTCCGGATGAAGAAACGCGCCCGGCATCGGGTGCGCCGCAAGCGTCAGGGGCATTCCGTGCGCAAAGCACAGCGTACCGTCCGGGTCGATGCGCTCCGCCGCAACCGGACAGACCGCGCCAATCGGGTCATCCTGCGCCGGCAGATAGCCCGTCAGCACCGCCTGAGCGTTTTCCACCGGGCAGTCGTTCAGTGCGCGCAGGAGCTTCTTCTCCCAGTCGCGCTCAAAGCGCATCGCCGGATGCGCCAGCAGCGCATAGCGTTCGCCGTGCCAGAGCGTTTCCATCGCAACAAAAGTCATTTCCGGGCTGACAAGGTATTGCAGCGCCCCGAACGCCGCCATATTGCATTCTTCGGGGGATGTCGGGGCTTCCGGCAGCACCAGCGCGTACGACAGCGCGTTGCGGTGCAGGGCGTTCTCCCGCGCAGAGGTCATTGCCTCGGTCGCTTCCGCCCAGTTCGCCGCCTGCATCAGTATCAGGATTCGCTCCATATCGTTCCTCCGTTATACTATTTTTAGATGAACATGTGCCAAGATGGCGCAGGTGGATCTGAAAATAGTATTATTTTCTCAGCGTCCGAATGCCCAGCGAGATGGCGTAGCACACCGCCGCGAACAGCACAATCGCCGCACCCGCCGTCGTATCCAGATAATACGCGCAAATCAGCCCCGCCACGCCGCACACCAGCGCAATCACCACGCTGTACACCGCGTGCTGACGGCTTGACCGCGCCAGATTGCGCCCCGCCGCCGCGGGCAGAATCAGCAATGCGTTAATCAGCATCACGCCAACCCAGCGAATCGCCAGCATGACCGCGACCGCCACCAGCACCACGAATGCGCACTCCACCAGCCGATTATGGATGCCTCGGCTGCGCGCCAGGGACGGGCTGATGCCCGACAGCAGCAGCGAATTGTACATCACCGCCCACAGCGCAATGCCCGCCACAAGCGCAATCAACAGATAAAGCAAGTCGCTGTCCTGTACTGCCAGCACGTCGCCGACGAGCAGGGACGAATACTTCGCGAATCCGCCGCCCATGGACAGCACCAGCACGCCCGCCGCCACTGACGTGGACGAAAAGACGCTGATGATTGTATCGGTGGACGCCGCCCCGGTCTGCTTGATGCGGCAAATCAGCAGCGCCCAGACGATACCGAACACCAGCATCGCCAGCAAATCACTCGACACGCCGAGCAAAATGCCCAGACCGATGCCCGTCAGCGCGCTGTGCCCCAGCGCATCGGAGAAGAACGCCATCTGCTGGTTGACCGCCATCGTGCCGAGCAGCCCCAGCAGCGGCGTCAGCAGCAGAATCGCCAGCAGCGCATTGACCATGAAGTCAAATTGCATAAATTCAAAGGGCAGCAGCGTTTGCACGAACGCGCGAATCGCATCCATCACGCCTGACCTCCTTTCGTCCCATCATCCACCACGGCGGCGGCACGGGCGATTTCCTCCTCGGGCGTTTCCGCCTTGCGCCCCATCCAGCGTTCCGCGCCATGCAGCCGCTGGGCATTGAGCGTCTTTGCGCCCAGCCCGAACACCTTCTGGAATTCCGGCGATGCGAACACGTCATCCGGCTTGCCTTGCTTCAGCACCGTCTTGTCCAGCAGCACCACATGGTCAGCATACTGGCGGACGACGTTCAGGTCGTGGCTGACGAGCAGAATCGCCATATGGTGATGCTCCTTCAGGCGCACGACGGTATCCAGAAACATCTGCAAGCCGTTCTGGTCAACGCCGGAGACGGGCTCGTCCAGCACAAGCAGGTCAGGGGCGGGATGCAGCGCCAGCGCGAGCAGCACGCGCTGCAATTCGCCGCCGGAGCAGCGGCCGAGCGGACGGTGCAGCAGCTTTTCGCCCTCCACCATTTTCAGCGCCTCCATCACCTGCGCGCGGGTCTTTTTGCCGACCCCCGTCCACACCGGGCGGCGCGTCAGGCTGGCGGCGAGGAAATCCTCCACCGTCACAGGCATCTCCTTGTCAAATTCCAGATGCTGCGGCACATAGCCCGTGCGCATGTGCGCCACGTCGCGCCCTTCGCCGTCCACATGGCGAATCGTACCGCCGTGAGCGTATTCCCCCAGCAGGGCGCGGATGAGCGTCGTTTTGCCCGCGCCGTTCTGGCCGATCAGCACCGTCAGCTGACCGCAGTGGATGTGCATCGACACATCCTGCAAAAGCGTCTGTCCGCCGCGCACCACGGAGACATTCTCCAGCGCAATGCGGCACAGCTTGCAATTATCTGCCATTTTGTTTCCCTCCTTGGGAGATTCGTGCGATTCTTGCACCATGTTAGTATACCATGCTTTCCGCGCGGATTCTACCCTTTTCTTTTTCCATCGGCAGGAGTTTCGCATTTTTTCGCGTATTATCATAAAGAAGAGCGAATCGTCTGCATGGGCGGTTTCGGAGGATAAAGGAGGATTTTCTCATGATTGCTTTGGCTTGCGACCACACCGGCATTGAACTCAAAAAGGAAATGATGAAGCTGCTGGACTCGATGGGGCTGGAATGGAAGGATTTCGGCACGGACACGGCGGTCTCCTGCGATTACCCCGTGTATGGCTACCGCGCGGCGAAGGCGGTTGCGTCCGGCGAATGCGACCGCGGCATCCTGATTTGCGGCACGGGCATCGGCATTGGCATTGCGGCAAGCAAGGTGAAGGGCACTCGCGTCTGCACCTGCTCGGACGTCTACAGTGCCGAATTGAGCAAGCGCCACAACAACAGCAACATCCTGACGATGGGTGCGCGCGTCGTCGGCGTTGACTTAGCGAAGATGATTGCGACCCACTGGCTGACCGCCGAGTTCGAGGGCGGCCGTCACCAGCGCCGCATCGACATGATTACAGCAATTGAGAACGGGGAGGAGCTGTGAGGGAGACCCCAGGGGCTTTGCCCCTTGACCCCAGCAGGGCGCTGCCCTGCACCCGCGAAGGGTCTTCGACCCTCTCGACACCCTTTTCGCGATTCAGTTGGTGACTTCTGCATACTGTGCCCGCGTGTTTATGCAGGGTTTCGCGTCTGCGGACGCGACCAAAGGGCTTTCCGATCGCCCTTTGGAAACCTTCGGCGCCACCCAAGTTAATTGGTTTTTATTGAAAGTTTTTAGTTAGTGTACCTTTCGTCCCCATGCAACATGCAAAACCAAGAAACACGGGTGTGCACTGCGAAGGGGTCAAGGGGGCGACCGCAGACTTCGTCTGTTTTCATTGCCCCTCCTCGCCTCCGCAGAGGCGAAACCCCTGCATCGCAAAAAACAAATTGCGAATCATAAACTGTCAACAACACAAACCAACAAAACATCCACCCAAAAAACAGGGATGCGCTTCTCACGCACCCCTGCTTTTTATTGCTTGTGTTGGCTTACTCCTGTCCAACCGCGTTGAGTTCCTGCGTCAGGCGCCACTTGGTCGCCGCTTCGCCCTTGCTCCATTCGAGGCAGTCAGCATAGCCGTAGTTGTTGCACTGCGTAATCATGTTGCGGATGTGCATGTTGAACTCGCCGTCCGCCTTCGCATAAATCGCCAGCCAGCTGTTGTTCTTGATGCTCTTGGCGCACTGCTCCCACTTCACCTTCAGTTCGTCATCCTTCACGGACTCGGAGTAAGGCAGGTCGGGCATGATGGTGTACTTGCCGATGGACTCGAAGTACGGGTCAGCCAGCACCGCGCCGGACCAGTTGCGCCAGTCCTCCTGAATCGGGTAGGAAACCGCGTTCAAGATGGAAACCCAAGTGTCCCTGTTGAACGTTTCGCCCAGCTTGCCGTCAGGGTTGATGGCGTCCTTGCTGTAGGTGGTGTTGTTCGCCTGAATGCAGCCGTCGTTGAAGTTGCCAGACAGCGTGTACTGCTTGCCCGTGTAGGGGGACGTCCACACAACGCCGTTCAGGTCATGCTTGGTGTCCTTGTTGCAGATGTCGCCCAGTTCGGTGAAGTACATGCCGCCGTTTTCGTCATAGTCCCACATCAGACCGCGCGGGCCGTACCACATGGTCATCGAGCCTTCGGGAGTCGCGAAGAAGTCCAGAATCGCAAGGCACAGTTCCGGATACGCCGCCTTCGAGCCGACAGACCAAATGCGGTTGCCGCCCAGCGTGGACAGACCGTAGACGATGGGGTTCGCTTCGTCCGGCACACGCGCATACATCATCTTGCCTTCGCCCAGATGCTTGTCCGTGTTGTAGACCATGGAGGAGGCATAGTTGAAAATGCCCCAGAACACGCCGCCGTTCTTGACTTTCTGGCTCATTTCGTCGTAGGTCTGCGTCATGGAGTTCGGGTCAAGCAGACCGGCGCGATAGAGCTGGTTGAAGAAGCGCAGCATCTCGATGTACGGGCCGTTTTCGTCCAGCGCATCGTAGAATTCGCCATTCGTGGGGTTGTACAGACCGAAGCCGAGTTCGTCATAGCCATAGTACGCCGTCGCCATCGCCTTGACGTACATGACCATGTTGCCGTCCCAGTCAGGCCAGAGGGACGCCGCGTAGGTTTCGTTGCCCAGCTCGTCCGTGGGGCAGATTTCCTTCATTTGCTTGAAGACCGCAATCAAATCGTCCAGATTCTTGACTTCCGGGTAGCCGAGCTGAGAATACAGATCCCAGCGCAGATCCCAAGAGTACATGAACGCCTTGTGACCCTGACGGGAGGTCGCCACGTCCATGCCGAAGCCGTACAGATTGTCGCCGTCTTCGGACACCAGACGGTTGGACGCCAGCGCATCCTGATAGTTTGCCCAAACGTAGGGCGCATACGTCTCCGCAAGGTCGTCTTCGTCCCACTCCAGCAGCAGACCGTTCTTGATTGCCTGCTTATAGTCCTCTCCATTCGCGCCCCAGACGACGATGTCGCCGAGGTTGCCGGACTGCGTGCGGGTCTGGTATGTGCCATCCTGATCGGGGATGATGACCAGTTCAACGTTGAACAGATCCTTCATCAGCGCAGCGCCCCAGCCGGTCTGACGGCCGGAGTAGTTCGCCAGCTGGCTGTAAATTTCAATCTGGATGGGCGCGCCGTCCATGTCGATGAAATCGTACAGGTCGCTGGTCACCTTGTAGTACGGGATGCCAGAGGGATTTGCGGGTTCCTCTGCCAGCGCAGGCAGAGCGCCCAGAAGCATGGTCAGCGCCAGCATCAGGGCGAAGAGTCGGGTCAATTTGCGCATTTGCAAGATTCTCCTTTCCGTATTTGAAGTAACTATCACCAGCCGGGTTAGCCCTTCACGGCACCCAGCATGATTCCCTTAACAAAGAAGCGCTGCATGAACGGGTACACCAGCAGAATCGGGATAATCGACACCATGGCGACCGTGTACTTGATAACGCGCGTGTTGAGCATGTTCGCCGCCGCCTGCGTGGACATGCCGCCCGAACCGTTGACCAGCGCCGACAGGTTCGAGGACTGGTTCAGGTACACATACAGGCGGTGCTGCAGGGTGTACAGCTCCGGCCGGGAGGACATCAGCAGCAGCGAATCCTGGAAGGAGTTCCAGTTGCCGACCGCGCCGAAAATCGAAATCGTCGCCAGAATCGGCACGGACAGCGGCAGGATAATCTTCAGGAACACCGTCGGCGTGTTCGCGCCGTCAATGACCGCGGATTCCTCCAGCGACGCCGGAATCGACTCAATATACGTCTTCACCAGAATGATGTTGTACGGCGCAATCATGCCCGGCAGGATGTAGGCGAGGAAGTTGTTCGTCAGCCCCAGCATCAGCATGTTCATGTACCACGGAATCAGGCCCGCGTTGAAGTACATGGTGATGACCAGCGCACGGTACATCAGCGACCGATGCCACATCTTCTGCTTCGTGACCAGATAGCCCGCCCACGCGCTGACAATCACCATCAGCGCTGTGCCCAGAATCGTACGCGCCACCGTCACGATGACCGACGAACCCAAGTCCGCCACGTCGCGCAGGGCAAGGTAGTTCTGGAAGTGGATGCCGACCGGCCAGAAGTTGACCAAGCCGCCCGCCACCGCGTCATTGCTGGAAATGGTGTTGATAAACAGGTAATAGAATGGGAAAACGCACAGAATTGTGAAAGCCACAAAGAGGATGTACAGGAAAACATCAAACGCGATGTCGCCCGCCGTGCGGTGAATCTTGTTCTTCGGGTGCTTGCCCGCCAGTTTGACGGCGGATTGCTTCATGACTTCGGTGTTGCTCATTGCTTCTCCGCCTCCTTAAATGATGCTTTCGCCGCGCACGCCCTTGGAGATGCCGTTCGCGCCGAAGAGCAGCAGCACGCCAATCAGGCTCTTGAACACGCCGACGACCGTGGAAAGCGGAATCAAGCCGCTCTTAATGCCGCTGTGATAGACATACAAGTCCAGCACCTCGATGGTTGCGCTGTTCTGCGGGTTCTCGAAAACGAGGTACTGCTCCATGCCGTTGGAGAGCATACCCGCAATCGCCATCAGCAGCATGACCATGTAAGTGGGCATCAAGCCGGGAATCGTGATATGGCGGATGCACTGGAAGCGGTTCGCGCCGTCCACCTTCGCGGCTTCGTACAGCTGCTGGTCAATGCCCGCAATGCCCGCGATGTAGACAATAGCGCTCCAGCCCAAGCCCTTCCATGTGCCCCACAGCAGCATCTTGAGCCAGATGAAATCCGCGCTGGCAAGATAGTCTGTCGTGGCGGTCTGTCCCATGACGTTGCGCAGGAAGGAGTTGATGAAGCCGTCGGTGGAGAAGATAGCAAACGCAATGGCGTACACCAGAACCCATGAGATGAAGTTCGGAATCGTCGTCAGGGTCTGCACAACGCGCTGGAACTTCGTCGAACGCAGTTCCGCCAGCAAAACGGCGAAGGCAATCGGCAGCCAGCTCGTTGCAATGCCCAAGCCAGACATAATCAGCGTGTTGCGCAGCACGCGCACAAGGTCGCTGCGCGTCGCGCCGTTGGAGAACAGGTAGCTGAACCACTTGATGCCCACAAAGTTCTCGCTGCTCAGCGCGTCGCCGACCTTATAATCAAAGAACGCATAGCGCCAGCCGTAC
>ULXZ01054141.1_pt1 | contig 29733 bp, 27 predicted proteins | sample 1961701 | NCBI WGS metagenome assembly ULXZ01 (sample SAMEA4835850, study PRJEB28245) | human gut metagenome | biome: gut microbiome; material: fecal sample | place: Denmark | collected 2008 | reverse complement strand
TTATATTATTAAAAAAGTAATGTTCCACGTGGAACATTACTTTTATTATTCTTCAATTGCTTCTTCTTCAAGTTCTTCCTTTGCTGTTATTGTAACATTTGTTACTATTTGATTATCTTTTAATGATATTAACCTTACTCCTTGAGTATTACGTTTTAATGTAGATATTTTGTTAACATCTAGTCTTATAACTATACCACTATTGGTTGTAATAATAATATCTTCATCTCCTACAACTGATTTAAATGCTACGATTAAACCATTTTTATCAGTAATATTAAGAGCTTTTACTCCTTTACCACCACGATGAGTTAATCTATATTCATCTGTTTCAGTTTTTTTACCATATCCTTTTTCTGTTATAACCAATATTAATTTAGAACTATCTGCTACTTCTGCACCAATTACATATGAATTATCAAGTTCAATACCTTTTACACCACTGGCAGTTCTACCCATTAATCTAACTTCTTTTTCATTAAATCTAACCATTCTACCATTATTTGCAGCAATTATTATTTCATTTGAGCCATCTGTTAAATTAACATTTATTAATTCATCATCTTCCTTTAATGTAATAGCTATCTTACCATTATTTCTTATTGATTCAAATTCCTTAATATTAGTTCTTTTTACTAAACCTTGTTTAGTTACAAATACTAAATTCTTTTCATCATTTACTTCTTTTGGATCTATTGAAATAATTGATGTGATTTTTTCTTCTTTTTCAATTGGAATTAAGTTAATTATTGGTAATCCTTTTGATTGCCTACTTCCAAGTGGAATTTCATATCCTCTTACTCTATAAACTTTTCCATAATTACTAAAGAACAATATATCATCATGTGTTGACGATGTAATTAATTTATTAACATTGTCTTCTTCATTTGTTGTCATTCCTTTTATACCAACACCGCCACGATTTTGTGTTCTATAAGTATTTACGGCCAAACGTTTGATATATCCTTTTTCTGTAAGTGATATCATTATATTTTCTTGAGGAATTAAAGATTCATCTTCAATATAATCAATTGCAGTCATATCAATTGATGTTCTTCTTTCATCAGCATATTTTTCTTTAATTTCAAGCATTTCTGTTTTAATTATATTATCAATTTTTTCACGACTAGCTAAAATTGATTTTAATTCTTCGATTAATTTTAAAGTTTCAGCTAATTCTTGCTCAATTTTATCTCTTTCTAATCCAGTTAAACGGCGTAGTTTTAATTCTAATATAGCATCAACTTGAATGTCACTAAATCCAAATCTTTTAATTAATTCTTCTTTAGCTATAATATCTGTTTCAGATTCACGAATTATTTTAATTACATCATCTAAATGATCAAGAGCTATTTTATAGCCTTCTAAAATATGAACTCTAGCTTCAGCTTTATCAAGATCAAATTTTGTTCTTCTTATTATAACTGTTCTTTGATGGTCTATATATTTAGCAATTATATCTTTAAGTGGTAATGTTCTTGGGGTTCCATCATCAATTACTAAGAAAATAATTCCATAACTAATTTGAAAATTAGTATGTTTATATAAATTATTAAGTACAACTTGTGGGTTAGCATCCTTTTTTAAAGTAATTGTTATTTTAACACCATCTTTTAAATCAGTATGATAGTCTGAAATTCCATCAATTATCTTGTCTCTAACAAGTTCTCCTACTTTATTTTTTAAATCCAAAGTGTTAACACCATATGGTACTTCTGTTATAACAATATTATTGTGATTACCATGTTCTTCAATAATTGCTTTACTTCTAATTGTTATAGACCCTCTACCAGTATCATAAGCTTTTTTAATACCAGAGTTTCCTAAAATAATACCACCTGTTGGAAAATCAGGCCCTTTTATGTGTTGCATAAGACCTAAAGTATCTATTTCAGGGTTATCAATATAAGCAACACAACCATCAATTACTTCTCCTAAATTATGTGGAGGTATATTTGTTGCCATACCAACAGCAATTCCCATAGATCCATTAACTAAAACATTTGGAAATCTTGATGGAAGTACTCTTGGTTCTTTACTTGTAACATCAAAGTTATCATCCATATCAACAGTGTCTTTTCTGATATCTCTTAAAAGTTCTAGAGATATTTTAGATAGTCTTGCTTCAGTATAACGGTATGCCGCTGCTCCGTCACCTTCAATATTACCAAAATTACCATGACCATCAACTAACATATATCTCTGGTTAAAATCTTGAGCAAGTCTTACCATTGCCTCATATATTGAACTATCGCCATGTGGATGATAATGTCCCATAACATAACCAACAGTAGTAGCTGATTTTTTATGTGGTTTATCAGGAGTATTTCCTTCTTCAAACATACTCCATAAAATTCTTCGGTGGACTGGTTTTAATCCATCTCTTAAATCTGGTATAGCACGGGATGTAATAACACTCATCGAATAATCAAGGAATGATGTTTTAACTTCACTAACAATATCATTTATATTATGACTATCTCTTTCATGAAATGTTCCACCAAACTCATCTTTTTGTTCTTGTGTTACTTCATTTTCAGTTGTTTTTTCTTCATTATCCATAAATTTTCCTCCTAAATATCAAGATTTTCAACAAATTTGGCATTTTCTTCAATAAATAATCTTCTTGGTTCAACTTCATCACCCATAAGTTTTTCAAATATTGAATCTGCCGACATACAATCATCTACAGTTATCTTTCTTAATACTCTTTTTTCAATATCCATTGTTGTTTCATTTAATTCTTCAGCATCCATTTCACCAAGTCCTTTCATACGGGCAATTTCAGCACGATTTCTTACATTTTCTGGAAGAGATGCTAAATAATCATCTTTTTCTTTTTCATCAAGAACATATTTTCTTGTTTTACCATGCATAATTCTAAAAAGCGGTGGTTGAGCTGCATATACATGTCCTTTTTCAACAATTGGTCTAAAGAATCTATAAAATAAAGTTAATAAAAGTACTCTTATGTGGCTCCCATCAACATCGGCATCGGTCATGATAATAATTTTATCGTATCTTAATTTAGATAAATCAAATTCATCACCAATTCCAGTACCAAATGCTGTTATTATTGTTCTTATTTCTTCGTTACCTAGTGCTTTATCAAGTCTTGCTTTTTCAACATTAAGTATTTTTCCTTTTAAAGGAAGAATAGCTTGTGTCATTGAATCTCTACCTTTTTTAGCAGAACCACCGGCAGACTCTCCTTCGACAATAAATATTTCAGACACACTTGGGTCTTTGCTTTTACAGTCAGATAATTTACCAAAGAAATTAGATGTTCCTAAATCACTTTTTCTTGTTATTTCTCTTGCTTTTCTTGCAGCATTTCTAGCTCTATTTGCAAGTAGTGCCTTATTTATAATAATTTTAGCTTCTTCAGGATTTTCCATCAAAAATCTTTCAAAACCTTTAGAAAATACACTATCAGCAAGTTTTCTTACTTCACTATTTCCTAAACGACCTTTAGTTTGACCTTCAAATTGAGGATTTGGATGTTTACAAGATATAATCATTGTTAAACCTTCTTTTACATCATCTCCTGTTAAAGAATCGTCTTTTTCTTTTAGCATATTATTTTTTCTTGCATAAGAATTAATAATTCTTGTTAATGCTCTTCTTACTCCTTCTTCATGTGTTCCTCCATCATGTGTGTTAATGTTATTAACAAAAGAATAAATATTTTCATTATAGCTATTATTATATTGCATAGCTACTTCAAATTGAACATCGTCCTCTTCTCCTTCAAGGTGAATTATATTTTCATGCAAAACAGTTTTATCTTTATTAATAAATCTTACATATTCGCTAATTCCACCTTCATAACAGAAAGTTTCTCCAGTTGTGTCTTCTAAATCACGATCATCTCTTAAATTAAGTGATAAACCTTTATTTAAAAATGCTAATTCACGAACACGAACTTTTAGTGTTTCATAATTATATATATCAGTATCAAATATCTCAGGATCTGGTTTAAAAGTTACAGTTGTTCCTGTTCTATTATCACTACATGTACCTATTACTTTTAAAGGTTCAACAGTATGTCCACCATTTTCAAACCTTATAAAATGTACTTGTCCATTTTTATATACAGTTACCTCTAACCATTTGGATAAAGCATTAACAACACTGGCACCTACACCATGAAGTCCTCCAGATACCTTATATCCTCCACCTCCAAATTTACCTCCAGCATGTAATATTGTATAAACAGTTTCTACTGTAGATATTTTTGTTTTTGGGTGAATTTCTGTTGGAATACCCCTTCCATCATCTTTTACTGTTATTGAATTATCTTTGTTAATTACTATTTCAATATGTTTACAATATCCCGCCAAAGCTTCATCTATTGAATTATCCACAATTTCCCATACAAGATGATGAAGTCCTTTAACATCTGTTGTTCCTATATACATTCCAGGTCTTTTTCTTACTGCTTCAAGTCCTTCAAGAACTTGAATATCACTAGAATCATAATGTTTTTGTTGTTCCATAATTTTTCTTCCTTCCATAATTTATTATATTTCCATCTTTTATTTTAAAAATACTTGCTTTTTCAACAATTTTTTCACTTATATTTTTTATATCTGTTGTTGTTATTATAAATTGAATATTTGATTTAATAAATTTAAGTAAATTATTTCTTTTTTCAATGTCAAGTTCACTAAAAATATCATCTAAAAGTACTATTGGATAAGTTTTTTTTGTTTCCTTAAAAATGTTTATCTCGGCAAGCTTAAAAGATAATACTGCTACTCTTTGTTGACCTTGTGAACCATAATCTTTTAAATTCATATCATCAACATAAAACAATAAATCATCTTTTTGAATACCAAAAAGAGTCATTTTTTTATCCAATTCATTATAATAATTATCCTTATAATAATTAATAATTTCTTCCTTACTTTCAAAAGAAATATTTTTATCATAAACTACTTTTAAATTGCCCGTTTTCATTATCCTTTTATAAATAATTTCAATTTTGGAATTTATACATTCAATATACTTTTCTCTATAATTTCTTATAATTATAAGTCTATCAACTAATTTTTCCGTTATTATATCAAAATATGCTTTATCCATATTTCCATAATTTTTTCTTAAATACTCATTTCTTATTTTTAGTATTTTGTTATATTCATTTAATACTTTCATATAATTAGGAAATAACTGACATAATTCAATATTTAATAAATTTCTTCTTACAAGTGGTGATTTTTTTATTATATCTAAATCATCAGGACTAAACATAATAACATTTAAGTTTGTTAAATAATCTCCAACTTTTTTGATTTCTTTTTTATTAATTTTAAGTGTTTTTTGTTGATTAGTTAAAATAAATTCCATTTCTTTTTTACTTTTTTCATTTACTAATGTTCCTTTTATTAATGAAAAATTACTTGATTTGTTTATTAAATCACTTTCTTCAACAGATTTTGATGGCTTTGTAAGTGCAAGAACATATATACTTTCTAAGATACTAGTTTTTCCTTGAGCGTTGTTTCCAATAAAAATGTTAATATTTTTATTTAATTCAGTTTCTAATTTTATAATTTTTTTAAAGTTTTTTATCTTAATTTTTTCAAGATACATAAAATTTACTCATTTTTTTGCCAAATTTACATCAACTCCCAAAACTAGTAGTCCTATACTTACATATTAATTATACCATAAAAACGGCAAAAAAGGGCGCTTTTTTTGAAAATTTCACCCTTTTTTAATAATTTTTTCGTTGTTTTGTTATAGTTATTAATTTGTTAACTCTTAATAGTTGTGTTTCTATAGATAAAATAGGCATATTAAACTCAGTTTTTTTATTATTTTTCCATTCTACTACTGTATTTTTTCCTTTTTTATGATAATTTAAAATATTATTTGAGCCTATCCAAACATTTTTTTCATTTTCAATTGCCGTTGTTGGAAAAAATATTAAATTATTAGTTTCTTCAACCATCACTGGGATTTTATAAACTGAACCTAAAATACTTCTTGCTCCATTCATCCTGCCATTTAATGAACTTCCATAATAACTACAACTATTCTCAATTACTTGATATGGTGTTAAATTAACGATATATTCATCATTTAACTCAATTATTTTACTTTTTCCTTTTTGATAAGGAATTATAGCTAAAGTATTGCTATTAATTTCATATTCCATAATATCCCCCTGTACTTAGTAATAATATAAAAAAATATATTACACATAAAATGTAACATATTTTTCTGTCGTTTTTTGTCTTAATTTATCTTAATATGTTCTAATTGGTAAAATTAATCCAATTAAATCATTGTTACTACTTTCTCTTAATAAAATAGGTTTTATTTCTCCCACAAAACTAATAATAACATCTTCTGTTGATATTGTCCTTAAAGCATCCATCATATATTTACTGCTAAATGATATTTTAATATTATCACTACAATTAATGGCAAGTTTTTCTTCTACTTTACCTATTTCAAGTGACATAGAAGTAATTTTTAACAAATTATTGTTAATTTCTAAAGTAATAATGTTATTATCCCTATCATTATTTAAAATTGAAGCTCTATCAACCATATTATAAAATTCTCTTTTATTAATTCTTAAATCAAATAATGTTTCATTAGGTATTAAATTAACAGTATTTGGATAACTTCCATTAATTAATCTTGATTGGAAAATAATATTATTAAATTTGAAAATAATTTTATTACCAAAAATATATATATTTAACATTTCTTCAGACTCATCAAAGAATAATTTTAAAAGTTCTGTTAAATTTCTACTTGGAATAATGATATTAACATCCTTTGTTAATGATTTTTCCATTTTATATTTTTTTAGTGATAATCTATAAGAATCTGTTGCACTACATTCAAGCATATCTTTATTTGTCTTTAAGTTTAAACCTGTTAGTACTATTCTTGATTCATCAGTACTCGAAGCATAATTTGTTTGATTAACAATATTTTTAAAATCTTTTACTGATAAACTGATAAAATCATCATTTAAACTCAAATCAATTGGTGGATATTCTCTAGCATCAATACCATTTAAATTAAACTCACTATTTTCTGTATAAATAAGAACTTTATAATCATCAATTATTTCAATATTAATAAATTCTGAATCTAACTTTCTTATTATATCTAAAACATATTTACCTTTTATTACTATACTTCCTGGAGTTGTAATTTCTAAATCTTCACTTTTTTCTATTTCAGTTTGAATTGTAATATCATTATCTGATGCTGTTAAGATAAGCTTTTCTTTTGTTAAATTAAATTTTATTCCTGATAATATAGGAACAATATTTTTTGATGATAATGCTTTTGATACATTATTTAATGCTTCGGCTAAAACATTCTTTCTAATTTTAAATTTCATAAAAATTCCTTCTTTCTTTTATTATTTATTTTTTTATTATTATAGCAGTTAATATCTGTTAATAACTTTTTATTTGCTTATATATCAGTGTTTCTAAAAGATTTTTTTTAACAATTATTAACTGAAATTAACATTATTTTAACTCTTGTTCAATATGAATGATTGCTTCTTTTAATTCCATATTACTTTTTAGTGAAGTTTCTATTTTATTACATGAGTGCATTACGGTTGCATGATTTTTTCCACCGAACTCAATTCCTATTCTTTCAAATGATTCATTAGTTAATTTCCGACATAAATACATGGCAACTTGCCTTGGTATAGCTATATTTGGGGGCCTTTTATTAGATTTTATATCCTCATAAGATATTTTATAGAAATTGGCAACACTTTTTTGAATTCTTCTTATATTATTTTGATCTGTACCACTTGGTTTTTTTGTAAATTCTTTTAAAGCTTCCATGGCGAATTCCAAAGTAGGATTATTAACACCCATAATTACTGAATAAGCAACAAGTCTTGTAATTGAACCTTCAAGTTGTCTTACGTCATTTCCAACATTTGAGGCGATAAAATTAATAACATCATCGTTTATTTTTAATTTTTCTCCATTTAATTTTTTTCTTATAATGGCTACTTTTAATTCAAATTCAGGTGGTGCTATATCAACTTGCAATCCCCAACAAAATCTAGTTCTAAGCCTATCTTCTAAAAATTTTAAATCATCTGGTGATCTATCTGATGATACTATTATTTGTTTAGAATCATTATGTAAATTGTTAAATGTGTGGAAAAATTCTTGTTGTGATGCTGTTGCACCACCAAGAAATTGAATATCATCTATTATTAATACATCAATATCACGATATTTGCTCTTAAAAAATTCCATATAATCTAAATTATTATTGTTAATATTATTTTTTCTTGATAATCCCATAAAATCTTCAAGAAATTGATCACAGGTAACATATAAGACACGTTTTTTGTGTTTTTCTTCTATGTAATTTCCTATAGCATGCATAAGATGGGTTTTACCAAGTCCACTGTTACCATATATAAATAAAGGATTATACATTTTACCAGGATTTTCTGCTACTGCAAGCGCTGCTGCTTGGGCAAATTTGTTAGATTCACCAACAACAAATGTATCAAAAGTATAATTTTTATTTAAATTGGAATTAATTGCCTTTTTAGGTTTATAAACATCTTCCGTTACATCTTTAGTTTCAGTATTTTCTTTTTCTTTATCAAGTATTTCATTAAGATTTTCCTTTAAAATAAAGATAATATCATTTATTTTAAAACTAGAATTATTATTAAAATTATCTATTATTATTTCTTTATAGTTTTGTTCAATATGTGTTTTATAAAGTAAATATGGTACGCATAATCTTAATTTATCATCTTGAATATCAATAAATTCAATATTACTAAACCATGTATTAAAAGGAAGAGGATCTATAATATTTTTAATACTTAATAATGTTTTATTCCATATACTATCATTCATATTATAACCTCCTTCCCCATAAGATTTTTTAAGTCAATTTAATTGTAATACATTATTAAAAAAAATAAAATACCCAAACAGAAATTAACTAACTTATTAACATAGTTTTCAACATATAAAACCCTTTGTCTATATATAATAAATGACTTTTTAACAAATTTCAAGAAAAAAGTTATTATTTTAATTAACATTATGTTATAAATAAATTGTTAATAACTGTTAACAATGGTTAATAAATATCAAAATATATATTATATAAGGATAAAATAACTGCAGTTATTAACTAAAATATTGTTAATTTTAAAATATTAATATTTTTTTATTATAAATTAACTACAGAAATTAACTAAAAAAGTTAAAAACTAATTGATTTAACAATTGGTTAAAATTTAATTGACAAAATATGTCAATTATTTTATACTCTAATTAAAGATAGAGTGTTCGGTAGTAAAAAATATTAAATGAAAGGAGAATTAAATGAAAAAAGTTTTAAAATATACGGCAATATTATTTACAATAACATTAATTATAACTTTAACAAAAGTATTTGCTTATACATTTAATGATATAAATCTTCCTGCTTTTAAAGCTACTCATGTAAGCCGTTCTCAAGAAAAAGTTAGTTTTGATACAATTCAATGTGCTCAAAAGGTTTATGCAAAAGATGTTTTAACTGGTACTGCTAGAGATGTTGAAATAAGACTTCATGGTCAAACAGAGGGAGCGCTTGATACAAATTGGATTACAATAACTACAAAAGCAACTAATTTAAATTCAAATAACCCTGGTTCGTATGTAATGTTTTTAAGAGCTAAAAAATCAACTATTACAGAAACAAAGTATTATGGTCATTGGTCACCAAGTGCAATTCGCACAGCATGTTAGTTTTTTAATAATTTAAAAATAAAATTCACTCTATCTTTATTTTTAAAGGAGATTTTTTTATGAAATTTAATAAATACATACTAATACCAATTTTAATAATTACAGGATTAATTGTTATATCTTTTTATAACTTTTATAAGCCATATTATAAATTTATTGATGATTATAATACAATAAAAGAAAATTGCTATGAAAAAAAGAATATTAATCACTATGTTTGTAAATTACCATATTATCAAGATGAAAATAATTTAAAACATTTTATTGAAAATAATGACCCATATAAAAGATTAAATGAACTTGATTTATATACTGTTTATAATAGCATTGTTGAAAATGAAACTTATAGTGTTCTTCAATTTTTATCTCCCCTTCTTATTATGATTATGGTTGTGGGAACGTTGCATCAAGAGTATTCAAGTGGAATGTTAAAAAATTATTTAACAAGACAAAGTTATAAATCGTATTTAAAGGATAAATATAAATTTATATTAACTATTTCTTTAATTATACCTATTTCTCTTATCGTAATATTGTTAGTTTCTGGAATATTAACAGGATTTAATACTAAAATAGCAAGTAGTGTTTATTCTATTGCAGTTTATAGTGAATTTAAGTATAACCATTTCTTTATGTATTTTATAGGATTTTTATTTATTACTTATTTTATGAGTGTTTTTTATGCCAATATTGGACTATTTTGTATTAAAAAAACAAAAAATACTACTCTTGCTATAATTATGGGATATATCTTATTTTTAATTATAGACATTATTATTTATGTAGTTGTATACGCTTTTATCTTATATAAATTATTAAATTTAAATGTTTCTGAAGAAATATTTAATATAACAGGATACTTTTTTACTGATACTAAAATAAATTTAATAAAAATGTTATTAGTTTCCTTTATTTTGCAGGGATTATCTACATTTATTTTATATAAATTTTATAAAAATAAGCAGGAGGTAATAGAAAATAGTGAAAAACAAAACGCATAATACTTATCAAATATTAAATTATTTTGCTTCAACTGATAGATATAAAATAATTTTAATCTTAACAATTATTCTTTGTTTATATGGAAGTTTTGCTTTAGGGCTAAATGTAACATTTACTTCCTCTATACTTAATACTTTTATGTTTGACATTTTTAATATATTTATGTTTTTAATATTATTTATTAATACCCTTAATATATGTACAACTTTTGATAATGAATTTTCTTTCTATATAATAAGATTAAATAATAAAAAAAGATACATAAAAGAATTATTAAAAAATGTTTTAATATTTAATATCTTACATTTAACCATCTTTTTTCTTATATATTTTACAATTAAATGTTTTATGACATATGAGCCTGGAAGTTATACATTATATCAAAACTATAATATAACAAACAATTTATATTTAATATTCTATTTAGGAAGATATATAATTTTAGGTTTATTATTTTGTGTAATTGAAAGCTTAATTTATATTAATTTTAAAACAAAAATAGTTTGTATATTTAACTCATTATTTATTATGGGATTTTTACTTTCAAGTTCAAGTGATATAATTAATAATAAATTTTTAATTTTTCCATGGAATTATTATAATAATATAAAATATAGTTCATTTTCTATGGAAGTTTTATATTCATGTATTTATATATTAATTTTATTAATAATATCACTTTTATTATATAAGTTTATTTTAAAAAAGAAAGAAACTATAAATAATATAAGATATATTTTCTTTACTGATATTTTATATTTGTTAAAAAAAAGAAAAGGAATATTGTTACTATTTCTACTATTTCCAATAGTTACAGCATTTATAAATGTAAATATGGATTTATCTTTTATAAGTATTGTAAATACTTCAATGGGAACTAATATTATATTAAAAGAATTTGGTCCACTTGAAATATGTATGTATTTACTAAATATTGGAATAATAGCTTTTTTAATAACGGATTTATTTATAAGAGATATTAAATACAATTTAGACAATATATTTTTAAGAACAAACATTTTAACATGGTTTGTTAATAAAGTAATTATATTTTTAATGTTTAGTTTTATTTTAAAAATATTGCAATACTCTTTAGTAGTTATAATTTTATTAGTAAATAATAAAGTGTTTGATAGTAATATTATTAATTTAATGTTAGCAGATTATTTTTACACATCTTTAGTAGGATTCATTTTCTTATTAATGTATATTTTATTTATTACATTAAATAAAACAAAATTTTTACCTATAATAGTGGGAATACTTTTAATTATTGTGTTACCTAAAAGTATTTGGAGTTTAAAGTGTTATATAATTTACATGATAGTTATATTAATATTAATAATTACTATAATAAGTAAAATAATTAAGAATAAAAATAAAAAAATATTTGAAAATTTATAAAGGAGAATAAATATGAAATTAGAAATAAAAAATTTATCAAAAAAATTTAAAGATGTATATGTATTAAAAGATATTAATTTAACATTTGAAAGTGGAAAAATATATGGCTTTACAGGAAGAAATGGAAGTGGAAAAAGTGTATTATTAAAAATAATATGTGGTTTTTATACTCCATCAACTGGGGAAGTTTTATTAGACAATTATAACTATATTTTAAATAATGATTTTCCTAAAAGTACAAGATGTTTAATTGAAAAGCCAAATTTTTTGCCTGATTTGACGGGATATGAAAATCTTAAACTACTTGCATCAATTGAAAATAAAATTGGAGATAAAGAAATACTTGATACTATAGAAAAATTAAATTTAAAAGAAGAAATAAATAAAAAATACAGCAAATATTCATTGGGAACAAAACAAAAACTAGGAATAGCACAAGTTTTAATGGAAGATCCAAAACTAATTGTGTTAGACGAACCATTAAATGGTATAGAAAATGATACGGCTAAGGAAGTAAGAAAAATATTAAATGAAGAAAAGAAAAAGGATAAAATAATAATTGTAGCTTCTCATATAAAAGAAGATATTGATACTTTAGCAGATATTGTTTATAATATCGATAATGGTATTGTAGAAAAAATAAAGGGATAAAATTAAATTTTAATTGACAAAAGCCTAACTTTCTCATATAATTAGTAAATGAAAAAGGCAATTTAGTTTGGAGGTGCAAAAGAATGAAAAAAGGAACATTTCAACCTAATAATCGTAGAAAAGCAAAAAAACATGGTTTTTTCTCACGTATGAAATCAGGTATTGTTAATAAAAGAAGAGCTAAAGGAAGAAAAAAATTATCAAAATAATACCACTTGTAAAAAGTGGTTTTTCTGTATAAAGAGGTAAACTTATGAAAAAAAGAAATATTGTAAAAAGTAAAGATGATTTTACCAGGATAATAAATAAAAAAAATGGTTCCGTTAATAAGTATTTTATTATAAATAAGGAAACAAATAATGATTTAATACCAAAGTTTGGTATAACTTTTGTTAAAAACATGTGTAATGCCGTTAATAGGAATAAACTTAAGCGTCAAATTAAATCTATTATAGATAATAACAAAAATATATATGAAAATAATAAAAATTATATTATAATTATAAGAAAGGACGCATTAAATAAATCTTATAAAGAACTTGAAGATAATTTAATATCCTTATTTAATAAATTAAAGGAGAAGAAAGATGAGAGATAAAAAGAAAGTATTTATTTTAATACTTATGGTATTTATGTTATGTGGATGTACAAAAGTATTAAAAGATGAAAATAATAAAGTAGTTGTAAGTCCTACTACTGGTCAAAATGTTACAGAAAATATCTTATGTAAACCAACTAGTGAAGAAATGATAAAAATTTATGAAGATAATAATGTTGATATATCGAAGCTTCCTGATTGTAAAGATATGAAAGTAACAGGAAAATATGAAAGTATTTGGAATAGTATATTTGTTAGACCATTAGCATGGTTGATTGTAAAATTAGGAGAAGTTGTTAATTCAACAGGTTTAGCAATTATTTTAATTACAATTGGAATAAGAATTCTTTTATTCCCAGTTACGCAAAAAACTGCTATGCAGTCTGAAAATATGAAAAAAGCTCAACCAGAGCTTGCAAGACTTGAAAAGAAATATGAAAATAAACAAGATCAAGAATCTATGATGAAAAAATCACAAGAAATGATGGCTATTTATAAAAAATACAGTATAAGTCCAATGGCCGGATGTGTATTTGCCTTCTTGCAAATACCGCTACTATTTGCATTCCTTGAAGCAATAAATAGAATTCCTGCAATATTTGAAGAAAATTTCTTAGGTATATTCCAAATGGGCACTACCCCACTTGTGGCATTAAGAAATGGTGATTGGTATTATTTAATATTACTAGTATTAATCGTAGCTACAACATTTATATCATTTAAAATGAATAAATCTGTTGCTAACCATGAATTAGAAAAACAAACAAAAGGTATGATGTATTTCATGATAATATTTATTGGTATTATGGGATTTTCACTATCTAGTGCAATCGCTGTATACTGGATAACATCATCAGTATTTACTATTTTACAAAATGTTTATACTGATATAATAAAAAAAAGGGCAAATAATTAATTATTAGGAGAGTTGTATTATGAAAAAAGAAATATTTGAAGCACCATTATTTGTGGAAGCAAAAGAACAAGCATTTAAAGAAATGAATATGAAGGAAGAGGACTTAATAATAAGAACTCGTGAAAAAAGTGAAAAAGAAAATCCTGATATGTGTCTAATCGAGGTAACTAAAAAAGAAGATTTAACACAACTTGTAAAAGATTTTTTAATGGATATTATAAGTGATATGGGAGTTAATTGTAATATTGAAACAAAAACAAGAAATGATTTATACTATTTAAATATTTTAAGTAATAAAAATGAAGTATTAATTGGTAAATCAGGAGTTGTTTTAGATGCTATCCAAACTCTAGTAAATGAAGTTGTAAGAAATAATTTAAAAATGAGTTATAAAATAGTTGTTGATGTTGCAGATTATAAATTAGCAAAACAAAAAAGAATTGAACATATTGCTAAAATGGCTGCTAAATCTGTAGGAAAAACTAAAATAGAAGTAAGTTTAGATCCTATGAATTCTTATGCAAGAAGAATTGTCCATAATACACTTGCAAACAGTAGAGATGTTTATACTGAAAGTTTTGGTGAAGAACCAAATAGATATGTAGTAATAAAACCAAAAAAACTAAAATAAAAAGGTTACATTTTTGTAATCTTTTTTAAGTTTTACTTGCTATTTTTATAAAAAAATAATATAATTAAGGCACGAAAAAAAGAAGGTGTATTTATGAATGATACAATCGCAGCTATATCAACTACTCTTGGTGTCGGAGCAATTGCTATAGTAAGAGTAAGTGGTAATGATGCTATAAAAATAGTTGATAAAGTATTTTCAAGAGATTTATTAAAAAAAGCTAGTCATACGATTTCATATGGATATATAAAAGATAATGATGAAGTAATCGATGAGGTTTTAGTTAGTGTTATGAAATCTCCAAAAACGTTTACAACAGAAGATGTTGTAGAAATAAATTGTCATGGAGGTATAATTACAACAAAAAGAATACTTGAAGTATTACTTAAAAATGGTTGTAGATTAGCTGACCCAGGTGAGTTTACAAAAAGAGCTTTTTTAAATGGAAGAATAGATTTTACAAAAGCACGTGCTATTATGGATTTAATTACAACCAAAAGTGAAAGTGCAAGAAAAATAGCAATATCTAATTTACAAGGTAATACTACATCCAAAATTCAAGAATTAAGAAAGAAATTAGTATCAATTATATCAAATATTGAAGTAAATATTGATTATCCTGAGTATCTTGATATAGAAGTGATGACAAAAGAAAAAATTACAGAATCACTTGATGAAATTAAAACATCGCTTGATAAAATAATTAATAATAGTAATAATTCTAAGCTAATAAAAGAAGGTATAAACGTATCAATTATAGGGCGTCCAAATGTAGGTAAAAGTAGTATTTTAAATAAATTAATAAAAGAAGATAAGGCTATTGTAACATCTATTGCAGGTACAACACGTGATACAGTTGAAGGAAGTGTTATATTAGATGGTATACAACTTAATTTTATTGATACTGCAGGAATTAGAAAAACAAGTGATGTGGTAGAACAAGTTGGAGTTTTAAAATCACTAAAAACAATAGATGAAGTAGACCTTGTTATCGTAGTATTAAATAATAATGAAAAATTAACAAATGAAGATATAGATATTTTAGAAAAAACAAAAGATAAAAAAAGAATAATTGTTATAAATAAAAATGATTTAGAAACAAAGCTTGATGTATCTAAGATAAAAGAAGATAATATTATTTATACAAATACTTTAAATTACGAAGGAATAGAAAGTTTAACATCAAAAATAAAAGAAATGTTTAATATGGAACTTCTAGATATAAAAGATTTTAATTATGTAAGTAATGTTGATCAATTAAATAGATTATATGAAGCAAAAAAATCACTAGAAGATGTTGAAAACGGGTTAAAAAATGATTTACCAATAGATATGATAGAAATAGATTTGAAAAACATATGGAATATTTTAGGTGAAATTATTGGAGAAACTTATACAGATGAACTACTTGATAATTTATTTAGAGATTTTTGTGTAGGAAAGTAAAATTTAGGTTTTACTTTTTTCTATCTAAATATTGAATTTTATAACATTTAATAGTATAATACGAAAAGGAAAAAAGAAGGTGTAATTATGAATTATGATGTAATAGTTGTAGGTGGAGGCCATGCAGGATGTGAAGCTTGTCTTGCTAGTAGTAGAATGAACCACCCTACTTTATTAATAACAGGAAATATAAATAATATTGCGGATGCTCCATGTAATCCTTCAATTGGTGGGCCTGCTAAGGGTAATGTTGTCCGTGAAATAGATGCTTTAGGAGGAGAAATGGGTAAAAACACTGATAAAAGTATTCTCCAAATAAAAAAACTTAATACAAAAAAAGGTCCAGCAGTTTGGGCTTTAAGAGCACAAATAGATAAAGTTGATTATCATAATAATATGCTTGAAACAATAAATAATCAAAAAAATCTAACAGTAAAAGAAGGTATGGTTGAAGATTTACTTATTAAAGATAATAAAATTTATGGAGTAAAATTATCAACCGGTGAAGAAATATATGGAAAAAGTGTTATTTTAACAACAGGAACATATATGAAAGGTCAAATTTTGCGTGGAAGCAGTAAACATTCAGGAGGTCCACATGGCGAAAAACCTTCCCTATTTTTAAGCGATAATTTGAAAAAATTAGGATTTACAATAAAAAGATTAAAAACAGGTACTCCTCCAAGAATAGCAAAAGAAACAATTGATTATAAAGATGCCCTACTTCAACCTGGAGATCCTACCCCTATTACATTTTCACATTTAAATAAAATTTATTATGACGTTTTAAAACAAGAGGATTGTTACTTAATTTATACTACCCCTACTACACATGAAATAATAAAAGAAAATCTTGAAAAATCAAGTATGTATGGTGGTTATGTCGAAGGTGTTGGACCAAGATATTGCCCTTCTATTGAAGATAAAATAGTTCGTTTTAGTGATAAAGAACGTCACCAATTATTCTTAGAACCAGAAAGTAAATACTATACTGATATATATTTACAAGGATTTTCAACAAGTATGCCCGAAGATATCCAAGAAAAGATGGTTCATTCTTTACCAGGTTTAGAAAATGCTAAAATATTAAAGTATGCTTATGCTATTGAGTATGATGCAATTGATCCATTGCAATTAAAACAAAGTCTTGAAACAAAATTAGTTGAAAATCTTTATACTGCAGGTCAAATAAATGGAACAAGTGGTTATGAAGAAGCCGCATGTCAAGGCTTAATCGCAGGCATTAATGCTTCATTAAAAATTGAAGAAAAAGACCAATTAGTTCTAAAAAGAAATGAAGCTTATATTGGGGTATTGATTGATGATCTTGTAACAAAAGGCGTTCAAGATCCATACCGTTTACTTACATCTCGTAGCGAATATCGTTTACTTTTAAGAAATGATAATGCTGATTTAAGATTATCTAAATATGGTAAACAAATTGGTCTTTTAAGTGATGAACAATATAATAAATTTATAGAAAAAGAACAAAATATTGAAGAATTAATAAATTATTTAAAAAGCACTTATTTAACTCCTAAAAAAGAAATAAACGAATATTTAGAAAGTATAAATACCCCTATTTTAAAAGATAGAATATCTTTATATGATATTTTAAAAAGACCGGAAGTAAATTTTGAAGATATAAAAGAATTTGTTTCAAAATCTTATGATCATGAAGTAATTGATGAGGTTGAAATTAATATAAAATATGAAGGATACATCAAGAAACAAGAAAAAGAAGCTGAAAAAATGCTTGAATATGAAAATGTTTTAATTCCAGAAGATTTTGATTATCAAAGTGTTCAAAATTTAGCCCTTGAAGCAAGAGAAAAATTAAATAAAATCCACCCTACTTCAATTGGTCAAGCCATGCGAATAAGTGGTGTTAATCCTGCCGATATATCAATTTTAATGATTGAACTTAAAAGGAGAAAATATGAATAAGAAACTATTTTTAAAAGAAGTAGAACACCTTGGAATATTTTTAACAGAAAAACAAATAAATGATCTTGATACATATTATAAACTTCTTGTTTCTTATAATGAATTTGTTAATTTAACAGCAATAACAAAAGAAGAAGATGTTTATTTAAAACATTTTTATGACTCACTTACTTTGTTTAAAGGGATAAATCTAAAAGAAAATTTAAAAATATGCGATATAGGAACAGGAGCTGGCTTTCCAGGATTAGTTTTAAAAATTGTGTTTCCTAATTTATCTGTTACTTTAGTGGATTCACTTGAAAAAAGAATAAAATTTCTTGATTTAGCTATAGAAAAACTTAATTTAAAGGATATTAAAACAGTTCATTCAAGAATTGAAGATTATAAGGAAAATGAATTATTTGATGTTGTAGTAAGTAGAGCTGTAGCTAAAATAAATGTTCTTCTTGAACTTGGATGTCAACTTTCTAAAACAGGTGGATTATTTGTCTTTATGAAAGGTAATGTTTTAGAAGAATTAAATAATTCAAAAAATGCTTTAAAAGTACTAAATTATAGTTTAGAAAATGTAATTAATTTTAAATTGCCAATTGAAGAAAGTGAAAGAAATATAGTTATTTTAAAACATACTTCCCCTTCTTCAAAAAATTATCCAAGACAATTTTCAACAATAAAGAAAAAGCCATTGTAAAATATGGCTTTTTTAATGGAATTATTCTAAACATCTTTTCAATATTACATACATTTGTTGGGCAATATTTACCATGTTTTAATTTCAATTTCAACTGTCCTATTTTTTCAGACGTATTTAATTAATTTTATTAATCACTTTAAAATCATCTTATTTTAATGCTTTTTTAGCATCTAGATATATTTTCATAATCGTATCAAATAAATTCTATCTTTTTAATATTTGTTAGTTCTTTGTTTTCAAATAATATTCTTGATTTTTCTATCAAATTAGTATAACTGCAAGTAAACTTTTTATCATAAAATAAATGTTTCAAATAGTTAATTATAGACTATTAAAATTTACAAAAATAATTATAAAACATACTTGTAAAAATATGGATTTTTTTGTATAATGATAACATAGGGATTTTATTAATAAAAAAAGAATAGAAAGAGGGATTTTTATGAACTTAGATAAAGAAGTATTTGAACTTTCTATGGATGATATTTTACCAAATAGATTTCAACCAAGGGAAGTATTTGATGAACAAGCTTTAAATGAACTTGCTTTATCAATAAGAGAACATGGGGTAATACAACCAATAATAGTAAGAAAAATTGGCGATAAATATGAAATAATTGCGGGAGAAAGAAGATTTCGTGCTAGTCAAATAGCAGGTAAAAAAACAATTCCTGCTTTAGTTAGAAATATAGATGATAAAGAAAGTGCTAAAATTGCTTTATTAGAAAATTTACAAAGAAAGAATTTAACATCTATTGAAGAAGCAAGAACTTATGATACAATTTTAAAACTTGATAATATGACCCAAGAAGAACTTGCTAATAATTTAGGAAAATCACAATCAACTGTAGCTAATAAATTAAGACTTTTAAACCTAGATGAATCAGTACAAGATGCTTTATTAAAAGAACAAATATCAGAAAGACACGCTAGAAGTTTATTAAATGTTCCTGATAAAGCAAAACAAAAAGAACTTTTAAATAAAGTAATAATGAATCGTATGACAGTTAAACAACTAGATGATGAAATAGCATTTTTAACAGGAAAACCAAGTGGTACAACTGAAAATAATACTGAAGGAGAACAAAATGTGTTAAAAGATGATTCAATATTTACATTACCAAATTTGGAAAATAAACCAAATAGTACATATACTCCTGATTACAGTTTTAGAAACCCTATAAATAATAAGGAAAAGCTACCTGAATTTAGTGCTTCTGATATAAAAAATGAAGCAGTAGAACCTGTTTCTTTGGAAAAAGAAACTCCTGTAGTTAAAGATAGTTTTGTTAACAATAGTATTTTCTTTACTAATCCAGAGCCAGTTAAGAAAAATGAAGATATCTCAAATTTAACAATTGAACAAATCTTAGCAAATTATAATCTTAATAATAAAAAAGCTTTAGAAAAAGAAAATGATGAAGTAGTTAAAGAAGAAAAAGTTAATGATTTAAATAATAATACATTAAATGATTTTAGTGGCCTAATTAATCCAGTAAAACCAGAAAAATTAGAAGAAATTAAAGTAGAAGAACCAAAACTACCTGAATTTAATATACCTTCTAATCCATTTAATGAAGTTGTAAAAGAACCACCAAAAAGTGACTTTGATTCTTTATTTAATGTGCCATATACTAATGAAACTAATGTAATAAAAGAAGAAACTGCATCAAATAAAATACCACAAATTAATAATAATGAAGTATATGATTTAAGATTTGCTATTAATAATTTTAGACAAGCTGTTCAAAACACAGAAAAATTTGGATTTAAAGTAGAAACAGAAGAATTTGATTTCGATAATGTATATCAAATTGTTATTCGAATAGATAAAAATAAGTAATATAAAAGCTATAGATAATATTTAAAATAATTATCTATAGTTTTTTTGATATTTTTTATAAAACTCCTTTAAAAAAATCATATTTTTTGGTAAACTATAAATAGTCGTAAATTTTAGATAGGAGTAAATAGGTATGGGAAAAGTAATTTCATTAATTAATCAAAAAGGTGGCGTAGGAAAAACAACAACAAGTATAAATCTATCAGCTTCCCTTGCACTTTTAGATAAAAAAGTATTGATGGTGGATTTAGATCCACAATGTAATGCTACAACGGGAATAGGTATTAATAAAGGTGATATTGATAAAAGCATTTACAATGTATTAAATGGTAGTTGCAATATCGAAGATGCTATTATAAAAACAAGATACAAAAATTTATATGTTTTACCTGCAAACCTAAATTTAGCAGGAATAGATATAGAAATAAGTGAAAGAAGTAGAACAGATAACACATTCTTAAAGCAAGAACAATTAAAAAATAGTATTGATAGAATAAAAGATTCTTTTGATTATATAATAATTGATTGTCCACCTGCACTTGGAATAATAACAACCAATGCTTTAACAGCATCAGATTCTGTTATAATTCCAGTACAATGTGAATATTTTGCACTCGAAGGAATAACACAACTTTTAAAAGCAGTTAAATTTACACAAATGAATCTTAATTCTAATTTAAAGATAGAGGGAGTTTTATTAACAATGTTTGATGCTAGGTTAAACTTAGGACTTGAAGTTGTTGAAGAAATAAGAAAATACTTTCAAGATAAAGTATATAACACAATAATTCCAAGACTTGTTAGATTAACTGAAGCACCATCACATGGGAAACCAATTATTGCGTATGATCCAAAATCTCGTGGGTCTGAAGCATATTTAAATTTAGCTAAAGAGGTGATAGAAAAAAATGAAAGAGGAGAGTAAAAGAAGAGCTTTAGGAAGGGGCTTAGAAGAATTATTTTCAATTGAAGATATCAACTATGGAAATTTAGAAGAAAAAATAATGGAAACAGTACACGAAGAAGAAATTCAAGAGCTTCCATTAAGTGAGTTAAGGGTTAATCCTTATCAACCAAGAAAAACATTTAACGAAGAAAGTTTAAATGAACTTGCTGAAAGTATTAAAGAACATGGTGTTTTTCAACCAATTATTGTTAAAAAAAGTATTAAAGGTTATGAAATAGTAGCAGGAGAAAGAAGATTTCGTGCTTCTAAATTAGCAGGTAAAGAAACAATCCCTGCCATTGTAAGAAATTTTACTGATGAAGAAATGATGGAAATTGCAGTATTAGAAAACTTACAAAGAGAAAATTTAAATGCTGTAGATGAAGCAAATGCATACAAAACTCTTATGGAAAATCTACATTTGACACAAGATCAAGTTTCAAAAAGAGTTAATAAAAGTAGAAGTCATATAACAAATTTACTTGGAATACTTGCTTTACCTGAAGATGTTTTAACTTTAGTAAAAGAAAATAAATTAACTATGGGTCATGCAAGATGTTTATCAAAACTTAGTGATATTGAAAAAATTAATGAATTAACTAAAAAAGTACTTGAAGAAAATTTAAGTGTAAGAGAACTTGAGGCTTTAGCAAGTGGTGAAGAAATAGAAAGAAAAAACAAAATAGTTAAAAAACCTAAATCTAATGAATACACATCACTTGAAAAAGAATTAACAGAATATTATGGCACAAAAGTTAAGATTGCTAACAAAAAATTAATTATTAGTTTTGAAAATAACCAAGATTTAAATAGAATATTAGAAATGATTAACTATAATAAATAAGAAGGTTATTATGGAAAAAAATTATAATATTAATACTAAAGTAATAATGAAAAAAGGACATCCTTGTGGTACAAATTTATGGGAAATAGTAAGACTTGGTGCTGATATTAAAATAAAATGTATAAATTGTGGTAGAATTGTTATGTTACCAAGAATGGAATTTAATAAAAAAATTAAAAAAATAGTAGAGGAGTAGAATATGGCAAAGAAAAAGTTAAAAAAGTTTACACTACATCCAATAACAAGTTTTGTTTTATTAATTGTTGGGGTAATTCTTTTAAGTTTTATATTAAGTTTGTTTAATGTATCTGCTACATATTCAAATATAAATATAGCAACAGGAGCGTTAGAAAAAACACTTGTATCTGTTAATAATTTACTTAGTTATGATGGAATGAAAATGGTTATAAGTAAGGCTGCAACTAACTTTATAAGTTCATCACCACTTAGTACTTTAATAATAACATTAATCGGTCTTAAAATAGCAGAAAAAACAGGATTAATCCAAGCATTTATGAAAAAAAGAATAATTAAAATTAATCCAAAAACATTAACTTTTATAATAATATTAATGTCTATTTTTTCAAGTATTGTTAATGAAGTTGGTTATGCTCTTTTAATACCTCTAGCAGCTTTATTATTCTTATTTAATGGAAGAAATCCATTAGCAGGAATAGCAGCAGCTTTTGCAGGAGTAGCTTTTGGTTATAGTATAAGTTTCTTTGTTGGATCTATTGATATAGATTTAATACCATATACACAGGTCTCTGCAAGATTAATTGATAGTGAGTTTTATGTTAGAATGACATCTAACTTGTTTATAATGATTGTATCTTCTTTCTTAATAGCATTAGTGGGTACAATAATAACAGAAAAATTTGTTGTTAAAAAACTAGGAAGATATGTAGCAAAAACAAGAGATGATTTAGGACAAACTAAAGAAATAGAATATCTTGATTTACAATATGAAGAAGAAAAGAAAATAAAAGAAGAAGCATTACAAAAGAAAGGTTTAAAATCTGCTAAAATAGTAGGTATAATCGTAATAATTCTTTTTGTATATATGATAATTCCAGGTCTTCCTTTATCAGGAATGTTACTTGATTTAAATGAAAGTGCTTATGTTGATCAGTTATTTGGTAAAAATTCATATTTTCAAGATGGTTTTACTTATATGATGAGTATATTTTTTGGAATAACAGGAATAGCTTATGGTATAAGTGCTAAAACAATCAAAAGCGATAAAGATTTATTTAATAAATTAAAAGAGAGTTTAAGTGAACTAGGAATAATTCTTGTCATGATATTTTTTGCTTCACAATTCATTGCAATATTTAAAGAATCAAATATAGGAACAGTAATCGCTGCAACTATGGCTAATATGTTACAAAGCTTGCCTTTTAGTGGCGCAGCATTAATAATCGTGGCAATCATTTTAATTGCTATATCAAATATTTTTGTAACAGGTTCTATAGCAAAATGGGTAATATTTTCATCAACTATGGTGCCAACATTTATGCAACTTGGTATAGCTCCTCAATTTACACAATTTATATTTAGGGCAGCAGAATCTATGACTAATGGAATTACACCACTTCTTGCATATTTTGTTGTTTACTTAGGATATATGAATATTTATAATAAAGATTATGAAAAACCAATTACAATAAGAAAAGGATTATCTATTATGATGCCATATTTTATAGGAATTTCCTTAACATGGTTGTTTATTATTCTAATGTGGTATATAATAGGACTTCCACTTGGCCCAGGAGTTTACCCAAGTTTATAATAAGGAGGAAGATTTATGAGTTTAAAAGCTGGTATTGTAGGACTTCCAAATGTTGGAAAGTCCACTTTATTTAATGCCATTACAAAGAAAAATATTTTAGTAGCAAATTATCCTTTTGCTACAATTGAACCAAATGTAGGAATAGTAACAGTTCCCGATGAAAGATTAACAAAATTGGAAGAAATATATATTCCTGAGGAGTTAAAACCTGCAACATTTGAATTTGTTGATATCGCAGGAATAGTAAAAGGAGCATCTTTAGGAGAAGGTCTTGGAAATAAATTTTTATCTCATATCCGTGAAGTTGATGCTATTGTTGAAGTTGTAAGATGCTTTGATGATAAAGAAATAACACATGTTGATGGAAGTGTTGATCCTATAAGAGATGTTGAAGTAATTAATTTAGAATTAGCCCTAGCAGATTTAGAAATCATAAATAATAGAATAGATAAAATTAAGAAAAAAGCAGAAACAACGAAAGAAAAAGAAACTGTTTTAGAATATAATGCTCTTACAAAGGCCAAAGAATCATTAGAAAAAGATATTCCATTAAGATTGGTAGATTTTACAAAAGATGAATTACTTGCTATAAAAGGATTTAACTTTTTAACTTTAAAACCTCATATTTATTTAGCTAATATAAGTGAAAATGAAATAACAACAGAAAATGATTATGTTAAAAAATTAAAAGAATATGCTAAAGGTGAAAATTCTAAGGTAATTGTGGTTTCTGCTAAAATAGAAAGTGAACTTGCTGAACTAGAAGATAGTGATAAGGAAGAAATGTTAAAAGATTTAGGCATTGAAAAAAGTGGTTTAGATAAGTTAATCGAAGAATCATATAATTTACTTGGATTAAAAACATATTTTACATGTGGACCTAAAGAAGTTAAAGCATGGACTTATAAAGATGGAATGAATGCTAAAGAATGTGCTGGAATTATTCATAGTGATTTTGAAAAAGGATTTATAAAAGCAGAAGTAATAAGCTATAATGATTTAATCGAAGCAGGATCAGAACTTAAAGTGAAAGAAAATGGCAAATTTAGAATTGAAGGTAAAGAGTATTTAATGCAAGATGGAGATATTTGTCATTTTAGATTTAATTTGTAAATGAATGAAAATTATGATAATTTTAAATCCTATTTTACAAATGAAGATGAATTTAATTCGTGGTATGAAATAGTTAAGGATATATTAAATAATGAAGAGTTTAAAAAAAGAGTGTATTTTAAACATCATGAAAAGCAAAGTTTATATACGCACTCTCTTTTAGTGTCAATTTTTGCTTATAAATATGCTAAAAAGCATCATGCTGATTATAAAGTTTGTGCCATTGCAGGTCTTTTACATGATTTTTATACTCACGCTTGGCAATATAGTAAAGATTTAGATAATTTAGATAGAAAATATAGTGAAAATTTAAAGAAAAAAAAGAAATTTTCAACATTACATGCATTTATACATCCATATGAAGCACTTATTAATAGTAATACTTATTTTAGTAATCTTATAAATGAAAAAGTAGAAAATGCAATACTTGTTCATATGTTTCCGCTTTCTTTGTTTAATAAAGTAAAACTTCCAAAATATAAAGAAAGTTGGATAATAACATATATAGATAAGGCTGTATCTTTAAAAGATTTACCTAACATAAAAGAAGTACCTAAGTATTTAGGATTAAAAAATATTAAAAATAAATTCAAAAAGTAGAATTTATTTTTTGTTTTTATATAATTATGTGATAAAATATATTTATAGGTATTTATGAAGGAGGATGTATATGGGTATACTTAAAGTATTTGATCATGAATATAAAGAATTAAAAAGGTTTGAAAAAATTGTAGAAGAAATTGATGCTTTAGAAGAAGAATATAAAAAATTAAGTGATGAAGAATTAAAACACAAAACTGTAGAGTTTAAAGAAAGACTTAAAAATGGTGAAACTTTAGAAGATATTAAAGTTGAAGCTTTTGCTACTGCTCGTGAAGCTTGTGCAAGAGTAATTGGTGAAAGACCATATAAAGTTCAATTATTAGGTGGTTTAGCGATTCATTATGGTAATATAGCAGAAATGAAAACAGGTGAAGGTAAAACATTAACATCAGTTATGCCTGCGTATTTAAATGCTCTTGAAGGAAATGGGGTTCATATAATTACAGTTAATGAATACTTGTCAACTCGTGATAGTAATTGGATGGGAGAAATTCATAGGTTTTTAGGTTTAACTGTAGGTTTAAATTTAAGAGAATTATCATCAAAAGAAAAACAAGAACAATACGCTTGTGATATTTTATACACGACAAATAATGAAGTTGGTTTTGATTATTTAAGAGATAATATGGCTATTAGAAAAGAAGATAGAGTACAACGCCCACTTAATTTTGCTATTGTAGATGAAGTTGATTCTGTATTAATAGATGAAGCAAGAACTCCTTTGATTATTTCAGGAGGTACTTTAGAAAATAAAAATTTATATATCGAAGCAGATAGATTTGTAAAAACATTAAAAAAGGAAAAAGATTATATAATTGATGAAAAAACAAAAAAAGTAAATCTTACTGATGAGGGTGTAAAACTTGCTGAAAATTATTATCATATTAGTAATTTATATGATATGGATAATACTAGTTTAGTCCATTTTATAAATCAAGCATTGCATGCAAATTATTCTATGAAAAATGATGTTGATTATGTAGTTCAAAATGGTGAAATTATAATCGTAGATCAATTTACTGGTAGATTGATGCCAGGAAGAGCATTTTCTGAAGGGTTACATCAAGCTATCGAGGCTAAAGAGGGTGTAGCAATTGAACAAGAAACAAAAACACTTGCTACAATAACATTTCAAAATCTATTTAGAATGTATAAAAAATTAAGTGGTATGACAGGTACTGCAAAAACAGAAGAAGAAGAATTTAGAAATATATATAATATGTATGTAATTACTATTCCTACTAATAGACCAGTTCAAAGAATTGATATGCCAGATCTTATTTATGCTAATAAAAATGCTAAGTATAATGCTATTGTAAAAGAAATAGAAGAACGTCATAAAAAAGGACAACCAGTTTTAGTGGGAACAATAGCTATTGAAACGAGTGAAGAAATAGGAACTTTACTTCGTAAAAAAGGTATTCCACATGAAATATTAAATGCTAAAAATCATGCTCGTGAAGCTGAAATAATAGCAAAAGCTGGAGAAAAAGGTGCAGTTACAATTGCAACTAATATGGCAGGTCGTGGAACAGATATTAAATTAGGAGAAGGAGTAAAAGAACTTGGAGGACTTTGTGTACTTGGTACAGAACGTCACGAATCAAGAAGAATTGATAACCAACTTCGTGGTAGAAGTGGACGTCAAGGAGATCCAGGTTTCTCTCAATTTTATATAGCTATGGATGATGATCTTATGAGAAGGTTTGGTTCTGATAGAATTAAAATGATTATGGAATCAACTGGTATGCAAGATGAAATGGCTATAAGAAGTAAGATGTTTAGTAAATCTGTTGAATCAGCACAAAAAAGAGTTGAAGGAAATAATTTTGATAATAGAAAACATATTTTAGATTATGATAATGTTGTAAGTACACAAAGAGAAAGTATTTATAATAAAAGAAATGAAATATTAGATAAAGAAAGCGTACATGAAGATGTACTAGAAAGTATGAAAAATCATGTTGTTGATATTGTTGAATCTCACCTTGATGAAAAAGATAATCTAAAAGAGGAAGATAAAAAAGATATTATAGATTATATTAATAATAATTTATTAAGAAATAAGGTAAAAGAAAAAGAACTTGAAGGTAAAAATGTTGATGAAATAATTTCATTATTAAGTGATAAAGTAGTAAGTGAATACGAAAATAAAATAAAAGATTTACCAATTGAAATAACTAATGAATTTGAAAAAGTAATAAGTTTAAATGTTATTGATAAATATTGGATGGAACAAATAACTACGATGTCACATTTAATGGAGGGTATTGTTTTAAGACAATATGCACAAGATAATCCACTTCGTGCTTATACGATGGAAGGTTATGATTTGTATGAAAAGATGTTAGAAAATATTGATAAATATATAACATTATATCTTTTAAGAGCAGAAATAAGACAAAATGTTGAAAGAAAACAAGTTGTAAAACCAACTGGTACTAACAGAAGTGATGAAACTGCTAAAGTTCATACTAAAGTAAAAAAAGAAAAAATAGGTAGAAATGATCCATGTCCATGTGGAAGTGGTAAAAAATATAAGCAATGTTGTGGTAAATAAGCCCGCGAACCCGTGTAAAATAAGGGATTGTTAAAAATAGAAAAAATGATAAATTTGTCCACAGATGACAATTTGTCCACGATTTGTCCACATAGCATAAATAATGTGGACAGAATCGAGGAAACCCCATAAAAATCAATAAAAAATCTACGTGGACAATTATTGTGGACATAGTTATATAAAATGTCAGCATTCGAAATGCTGGCATTTTTCCGTTTCATTAAGTTTTATAATGAAGGAGAGATAACTATGGTAAGCGTAAGAAAACGTGGAAAGGTATATGAATACCGATTTGAAATTGCAACAGTTGAGGGAACAAGAAAATGGATAACAAAGTCAGGGTATCCAACAAAAGCAGAGGCTTTTAAAGAAGGAGCAACACCGGAAAATCAACATTGGGTTGCAGTCACAGGAGTAAATGGTAATAATGTTATTATGGTTGATCCAGCGTCTAATCAAATGGATATGTGGAGTGCATACGAGTGGAGTAAATCATCTCAATTTAATTATTTTAAGGCTGAGTAAGTATGCTAGTTGCAATTTTAAAATTAAGTATAGGAATACTAATTCTATATACTAAAATAAAAAAGGTTATTTCTGAAATTAAGAAATAGCCTTGATACATAATTAAATTATATTACAAAATTGTAATATTGAGTAATATTAGAATGACGACTTATATGATAAAAAATGATAATATTATTGCAATAAATTACTTTTTAGTAAAGAAGGGATTAGCATTATATGAAATTAGTTAAAAAGATTGCAATAACAATTTTATTAATATTTATTTGTATAGGAAGTTATTTTATTTGTAGTGGTTTTCAAATGTATAAGAATGCCATAAATAAAATGCCATTAAAGGATAAAATTACAACAATTAGGCAAAAAGAAGATTATACAAAAATTGATGATATGCCTCAAATTTATTTAAAAGCAGTTGTATCAGTTGAAGATCATAGATTTTACAAAC
>ULXZ01013077.1_pt1 | contig 30342 bp, 38 predicted proteins | sample 1961701 | NCBI WGS metagenome assembly ULXZ01 (sample SAMEA4835850, study PRJEB28245) | human gut metagenome | biome: gut microbiome; material: fecal sample | place: Denmark | collected 2008 | reverse complement strand
CCCCCGCCGTTACTTTTACCGTTTCCGAAGCTGATTATCAGCAAGAACGCCTGATAGAGTATAACGGAAAAACATACAAAGTTCTGCGTTCATACCCTACGCCGAATCGCAAAGTCGAACTTGTCTGTCAGGGGGTTGAACCGAATGACGATTGAAGCATTCGTCAACATTCTGAAGAAAATTGACCCGGATATTTCGCGGTATCAACGTATTCGGAAAAAGAGCGATGACGCCTATTCCGTTTGGAGCGACTACGGCACACGAACGCTGTACGCAAATGGAGTTCCTGCCGGAAGCGTAAAAAAAGTTCAGGTCGATTATTTCACCTTCAAAGAAGATGACCCTGTTGCTTCACGTTACTTTCACGCACTTTCCCTGAATGATGAAATTGCAGTTGAGCATACAACAGACTTTGAAACAGATACGCGATATATTCATCACATTTTTGATTGCGAAGTGGTGACTGACGATGGCGTTATTTAATGGCGAAGGATTTAACGAACTGCTTTCCGATCTAAAAACAAACGGGGATATGCTCGATGTAGCTGCGCCCGAAATTCTTGAAGCAGGCGCGGCAGTTGTCGCTGATGCGTGGCGCGATGCGATTAAAGCGCATGACTTGATTGATTCAGGCGACATGCTCGAAAGCGTCGGTCATTCTGAAATCGTGAACACTGAAACTGAAAAAAAGGTTGCCATTTATCCGCAAGGACGCGATCACAAAGGCGTTCGCAATGCGGAAAAGGCTTTTGTCAATCATTACGGAGCGTCACACCGAAAAGCAACGCATTTCGTTGATGATGCTGAAAAACAATCAGAAGAACCAGCCGTCGAAGCTATGGCTGCGGCATGGTATCAGAAACTTGAATCGGAGGGTTAAATAATGGCAAATATTGGCTTGCGATACGCCGTATTTTCCCGTGTGCAGTCGCACACCGAAGGAAACGCCATTACCTATGGCACAGGGCGCGAAGTTGGTATGATGATTAGCGCAAACGTCGCTATTACGCGCAACAGCAGCAAACTTTACGCAAACGATGTCGTTGCCGAAGAAGACAACTCCATCAGCGAAGCGCAGATTACGATTAACACCGACGATCTGACGCTTGACAATGAACAGTATATGCTTGGAACGCTGAAGACGGGCGAAGGCGATTCCGCGCACTATGAAGATACAGACGACGCTTCCCCACTCGGCGGTTTCGGTTATGTGCGCGTCAGGTCGAAGACGAATCAGGAAACGGGCGTAACCACAAAGAGCTATATTGCAACGTGGTGGTACAAGGTGCGCGCCAGAATTGAAGCCGAAAGTGCGCAGACGAAGGGACAAAATCTTGAATGGGGTACGCCGACGATGATTCTGCGCGCTATGGGCGCGTATATCGACAACAGCGACAAGCTGAAGTTCCGTGACCGCAAGAATTTTTCAAGCTATGCAGACGCTAAAAAGTTCATCGACGATTACGCAAACATCACGGCTGTCGGCGAGCAATAAGGCGGGTGAACAGAAATGATGACAGATGGAGCAAAAATCACATTGCTCGATGACAAGGAACTCGACCTTGTTTTGAATACCGAAGCAATGGCTGAACTTTGCGATGAGTTCGGCGATCTTGAAAAAATCGGAGATATGCTGAACAATGCCAGCTATTCTGAAAAAATTCGCCTTGTTCCCCGGCTGATTTCTATTCTTGCAACGCAAGGAGAAGCAATCAAAGGGAACGATACGAACATTTCCCCCGACTACATCCTGCGCCAAACATTACCGAAGGATATTCCGGCAATGACAGGCGCGTTTCTTCGCGCTATCGAAATCGGCATGAATATCAAATACACGATGGAAGATAGCGAAACTGATGAAGTGCTTGCTGAAATCGAAAAAAACGTGCAGGGCGCAGCGGGGACTTGACCCCGCTGCGCGTTGTACATTGCGGGCTTACTGCTGGACTTGATTTTCATACTATCATGAAATCAAACCCCGGCGCAGTTCTTACGCTTTATCTATATCGGCGCGATTACGACGACCAGCAACACGGTATAACGCGAGAAAAGGGGGCTGCTTTCTATGCCGATGCGTGACATTCGGACAAATATTGTCCTTGAAGGTGAACAACAGTATAAAAGTCAGCTCAACGACGCAATGAATGCCGTCAAGCTGCTGGGGCTGCAAGTCAAAGAAAATACCACGGTCTACAAGTTGAACAGCGATTCAGCAAACGGGAACCGCGAACGAATGGCGCTGCTGTCAAAAGAAATGGAACAGCAGCAAAAAATCATTGACTTATATACCGAAAAAATTGAAAGGAACCGTCAAGCGGGAGAAGGAAACAGCAAGGAAACGCAGCGGCTTGAAGAAAATTTGATAAAAGCCCGCACTGCCCTTGCTGCAATGAACAATGAATACCAGCAAGCAAACGACAACATTCCGTCGCTAAAGGATAAAATCAAAGAGCTTACCGGGCATATTGGCGAAGGACTTGTAAAAGCTGCTGAAGTTGCTGGAAAAGCCGTTGTTGCTTCTTTTTCCGCTATTAGTTCAGCCTGCGTCGCTGCTGGTAAAGCGATATATGATTTAACCGGGCAAGCCGGAACGTATGCTGATACTATTCTGACTATGTCGGATGTCACAGGCATTGCGACGCAAGACCTGATGAAATGGGAATACGCTTCGCAGTTTATCGACACATCAGTTGATACGATAACGGGCAGCTTGACAAAACTTGAAAAGAACATGGCCAGTTCTTCGGCAGATACGGCAGCAGCCTTTGAAACGCTGGGTGTGAAGATAACCGATTCAACCGGGCAAATGCGCGACGACGAACAAGTTTTCTGGGAAATTATCGACGCATTAGGCAAGGTTGAGAACAGCACAGAGCGCGATCAACTTGCAATGACGCTGCTTGGCAAGTCTGCCAAAGACCTAAACCCACTTATCAACGCCGGAAGTCAGGCGTTCAAAGACTTGGGCGAAGAAGCCGCTGCAACAGGCTTGATTATGTCTGATGACAGCTTAAAAGCATTCGGGGCATACGACGACGCAGTAAATGTCATGAAATCGACCCTGACAGCGGCAGGACGTTCGGTTGCTGAAGTATTCTTGCCAGCCACAAAGGGCGTCATTGAGGGTGTCACAGAGGTTGTGCAGGCATTTATCGGCATGGTTCAGGGCGCGGATGGCGCTTCTGAAAAATTTCAGAAGACGATAAATAATCTAATTGACAAGGTAACAGGCATGTTCAATGACTGGTTGCCGAAAATTCTTGAAACAGGTATCAACATTCTTATTTCGCTGACCGATGGCATTATCAAAGCGATTCCGAAGCTATCCGCAGCGCTTCCGAAAGTTTTGAACACGCTGCTGACGTTTATCATTGAAAATTTGCCGAAAATCATTGATGCGGGCATTTCTCTTTTGTCCGCCCTGTGCGAAGGTATTATTTCCGCAATTCCGACCCTTGTTGCGAATCTGCCTGCGATTATAACCGCAATCGTTCAAGGGCTTGCAAGAGGCGTTGCGGCAATGGCGAATGTCGGCGTTGAGCTTGTAAAAGGACTTTGGGAAGGTCTGAAAGGTGCTGTCGGGTGGCTCAAAGACAAAATTGTCGGGTGGGTTGGCGACGTGCTTGATTTCATTAAAGGCTTGTTCGGCATTCATTCCCCTTCGACCGTCATGCGCGATCAAGTCGGCAAAATGCTTGCCGAAGGTGTTGCTGTCGGTCTTGAAAACGAAAAAGGAACGGTACAGCGCGCCTTTAATGACATGTTGCCGGATACGGATGTAAACTTTAGCATCAAAGGCGTTACCAGCGCGGCGCGTACGGCGCTTTCCGCCCCGGCTTCTGTTCCTTATTATTCAGGCACAGCAATCAGTTATGACTTGTCTGATTCCGCGCTTCAAAAGTTATCCAATAATCTTGTTGGAGCGCTTCAACGCGCGGGCGTTGGAGAAGCTGTCATTCAGTTGAACGGGCGCGAGTTTGGGCGCACAATACGGCGCGGCTTGGAAGTGGGGTTTGTATGATTCAGTACGAAAACAGCGCAGGTGAAACAATCAGGCTTGACCGTGCTGGATTTTATGCAGACGAAGGAACGCTTCGCAATTTTGAATGGAGCTATAATTATTCTGCTTATCCTGATGGTACGGGCGGAAGCGTTTCGCAGTTTTCGAGGAACGACAAAACGAAAAACTTTAACGTTTCCGCGCACGCCTATTCACGCACCGAAATTGACGATCTTCTGAATCGACTGCACAATGTTACAGAATATGATGTTCGCAGCAGAATGCCGGGCAAGCTGTGGCTAAATCAGCAATACCTTTCCTGTTATCTGATAGGTAGCGAAATCACAGAAAAGTCACGGCACATGCTGTTTGTTACAAAAAAAATGACGGTTCTTCCTGTCGTCCCGTACTGGTGCATTGAAGAAACAAAAAACTTTATCGCTGGTGGTGCGTCTGTTTCGTCAGCGAACGGGAAGCGTTACAATGGGCGCTATCCGTATAAGTATGGCACGGGATATGCGCAGACAACGCTTGACAACACGGTTGGTTCATGGGAAACGCCGATGATACTGACAATATACGGCCCCGCAGTCAATCCGTCATTATCAATCGGCGGGCATAGCTACACGCTGAATACAACTATTGCTGCGCGAGAACGCGCCGTTATCGACCAACTGCACAAGAAAATTTACAAAATAGGTACAACAGGCGGCAAAAGCAACCTGTTCAATACGCGCGACAAAAAGAACGATATTTTTCAATATGCGCCCATTGGCATGGTTCCTGTTTTGTACAACGGTGATTATTCGTTTGATATTACGTTGATTCATCAGCGGAGTGAACCTTTATGGAACGATTGATTCACGCAGATTCAAGCCGCATAGAAGTCGGCATGATAACCGACTTCATTTCTTTCGATGCACAGATTCACAATAATTGCGAAATCGCAGATAACACGTTTTCACTTGAAATGTCCATCAGCGCATGGAAAGCGGAACAGATTATGCGCGGCGATTATATCTATATTGACGGAAGCGAGTTCGGCGGCCTTGTTGGAAGCGTAAACAAGAACACAGGAGCAGACACGGTCACGATCAAGGGTATACTGTGGCGCGCGCTGCTTGCTATGCGGATAATATCGCCGCCTTCTGGACAGGCGTACAGAGCGTTTACAAACACGGAACTGAATAGTATCGTCGCCGATATTGTCGAAAACGACTATGTGAACCTTTTCCATGTTTCCGAAGAAAACACGGGCGTTTCAATATCGTGTCAATTTCGCTATCAGACGAAACTTTTGGGGTTGTCTAAAGCACTGCTTCAAGCTGGGTATACATTATCTTGCGTGTACAATGCAGCAGAGCAGCGCGTTATTACCAGCGCCCGCCGTTGCGCGGACTATTCCGAATATGCAGATATTTCGCCCGACTTGGGGATTGGAATGTCAATCACGGCAGGTCGCGTTGATGACTATAACCATTGCATTGCGCTTGGTACAGGCGAACTTGCTGAACGCATGGTATGCGAAATCTGGATGCTTGACGGAAAGATTTATAAAACGCGCCCTGCTGCGCTTACTGAATCTGCGTTGCGGTCAATGACATTCGATTACCCAAACGCAGAAAGCGAAGACGAGCTGCTTTCCTCGGCAGGCGATGCGCTTCTTCAATATGCTGCTATGTCTTCAGCAGAAATAGATCTGTCACAGCTTCAGCTTGACTTGCAACTCGATGACAAAATACTGACCGTTGACCGCGATCTTGGCATATCGGCAATAAAGAGCGTATCACAGCGCGTCATAACAATCAACCAGAACGGCACAACAATCAGAACGGAGGTTGAATAATGGCACAGAAAGCAATAACGGTCTTTACCCCGGACGGCGAAGCTCCTCACATCTACGCAGAAGACGATGCGCAGGTTCACAGGGCAATCTTTGGAGGAAGCGGCATCACGGATGCAGACGAACGGCTTGCCGCAACCATTGTTGACAACAACACAATTCGCCTTGCTTCCGGCTTATACTGCAATCAAGGCTACTTGCACGTCGTCCCTGCTGGTGAAACACTTGCTTTGACCATTGGAAGCGGAACGGCAGGTGTATTCAGGCGCGATCTGATTGCGTCGGAGTTTATACGCGGCGGCGGGAGCGTTGCTGACACCTTGCAATTCAAGGTTATTGCGGGCGAAGAAGCGTCAAGCCTTGCCGAAGCACAACGCCCTTCGCTGACACAAGACAGCATTGCAGCAGGCGGTTCTACTCGGCAAGAAGCGCTGTATGAAGTGATTATTAGCGGAACGACAATCACGGCGGTCAACAGGGTTGCTGATTATGTTGGTTCCTTCTATGCTTAACGCGGAAAGGCTGCACAATGGCAACGACTTCTTACAATGGCAGTTGGGGAGATTCGTATTCACTTAATACGACGCGGACTTGCTATCTTTCGGGCGGTGGCGGCGCTTCTGGAATCATCAACAGCGTAACAGTTGACTTGATCTTTTCGACGAATGCGTATTCGCCGCATTACTATCTAACGATTACGCTATTGACAAACAGCGGAAACATTGAAATTGAAGATGAAGTAAAGATGACCTCGGATGACTATTCATTTGCTTCGCGTAGTTTCACATTCAGCAATGTTTCACTTAGTCAGGCGAACAGCATAACAGGAATTTCTATCAAATGCACAGGAGCTTCTTCTTCGTCTGGTAGCGCTTCAAAGGTTTTTGTAAAATCCTCGGTGTCCGTGGTTGTTGACTATACCATTCCGTCGAAACTTGCTACACCAACTATCAGCACAGGAACGACAATGACAACCGATTCAACGGTTGCTATATCTTGGGCTGCGTCTTGGAATACAACGGCAAACACGCTGACGGCGTATGAACTTCAGTACGCAGACAGCAGCAACGGTTCATCTTTCAGCGCGTGGACTACATACTACACATACGGCACAGGTACACGCAGCGTTTCGGCCTCCTTGCCAGCGGCTAAAGGTTGGCGCAAATTCCGCGTCCGTGCGCTTGGCAGCGCCGGAAGCGACTACTATTCCGATTGGAGCGAATCAAGTGCAGTTTGTCGAGTTGCTATGCCGACAACGCCGGGCAGCTTTGCCGTTTCGCCGACGATATGGGACAGCGGAAACGTCGCGCTTTCGTGGTCTGCTTCGGCTGTAACAGGCGCGTCAATCAGCAGGTACTATGTCGAATACCGATTGAAAAAGTACGGAAGCAGCTTCGGAAGCTGGACTGCACTGACAAATACGACTGCGCTAAAGTATTCATATAATCCGGGACTGTCAAAAGGCGATGTCATAGCTTTCCGCGTTCGCTCACTTTCTTCAGATGGCATCCATTCGGCATATACGTCTGAAGCTACTGTATCGCGTCAAACAGATGTTCCGATCAATCTGACGCCCGCTGCTGGATGGTATACGTTGCTTGATCTTTGCGCGTGGGAATTGCCGACCACAATCAATCTTGCAGGAACGATTTGTCAGTACGCCTATACGATAAATAGCGGCGTAACTTGGTCTGCATGGAACAACGCCAGCGGAAACAGCTTTAATGCTGCGGCGCTGTTTGATTCCGTGTCTTCCGGGAACTATTTCTGCTATAAGGTGCGTGCCGTTCAAACGAACGGCGACATTACCGATGTAGCTATATCAGGTATTCTTTATAAAAATACTGCGCCCGCTGCACCTGTCATACTTTCCCCTGTGCCTTCATCCCCGATTTCACCGGGCGCATTCTGGGCAATTCTGCGCATCACAAGGGATATAAACGGGCATAGCATGACAGTTACATACAGCAAGGATTCAGGCGAGTTTGCAATCATTGCAAACGATATAACAGATAGCTGCATTGTCGCTGCCAAGCTAACAGCAGGCGGCGCGTATCGCTTCAGGGTAACGGATGAATACGGCGCATATTCCGAAGTTGCGCGAACAATTACTGTAACCGCTGAAACGTACACAGATAGCCCTGTAACAGCCGGAACGACCCGCATAAAGGCTGCGCACATCAATGAGATACGCAGCAGGGTCGAGCAGCTTTGCGCGTTCTACGGTCTATCTGCGCCGTCGTGGAACGAATCTATCATTGCAGGCACAACTTCTATAAAGCACTATCCTGCACACGTTGCGGAAATCCGAAGCACATTGACCGCAATATATCAGAAAATTAACGGACTTGGAGCAGGCGTTATCATTCCCACGCCTGCGTGGAGTACAACGCTTGACGACACAAAGCCGAAAGCCGCTGCAATCGAAGAATTACGCGCTGCGGCAAAGGCGATTTGAAAGGAGGTGGAAAAATGGCATTACCGCGTGAAGTGCATACCAGAATTTTAGAATCTTGCTTCGATACACCGATTTTATTGCTTGGCAAAGTCGGCGAAAATCTTGCAACGAAGGTCGTCTTTGATGCTTCAGAATGGTACGACGGCAGCGGAATATTTCAACTTCTTGTCAAACGTGCCGATGAAGAAATGCTTACGGCAACTATCGAGCAAAACGAAGGCGTTATTTCTTGGCTTATTCCTGCCGCCGAAATCGGGGCTGCTGGATATGGCGAAATCGAGCTAAATTATATTGTCGGTGAAGCAAGAATGAAATCCGCCCGTGTTGATACGCGGGTTTTCAGTTCAATCGAAATCGACAGCTTGCCGCCGAACGGCTCGACTTGGTCACAACTGGTACTTGCGGCGATTCAGGACGCCCGCGACGCCGCCGAAGAAGCGCAGGGCGCAGAAGGCGAAATTGCCGACCTGATTGCCGACGCCGTCGCCGAAGCGACCGCACAGGCCGAAGCATCTGCACAGGCGGCAGCGGAAAGCAAACAAGCGTCAGAAGAAAGCGCCGACGATTCGGCAGCAAGCGCAACCCTTGCCGAAAGCTACGCGAAGGGCGGCACTTCGACCCGCACGGGCGAAGATACCGATAACGCGAAGTATTACAAGGAACAGGCTGCTCAAAGCGCCAAAACCGCAAGCGACAAGGCAACTGAAGCGAATCAGGCCAAAGACGCAGCAGTTGAAGCGAAAAACAAGTCAATCGCTGCGCGCGACGAAATCTTTGATATTCTCTATAACGCGACGATCCTGAACACGACCGAAACCGTCACGTTTAACAGCGACAACCTTGTTGACACGATTGTTCATACTGACAACGCTTCGGGCAGCGTCGTCAGGACTGACGTATTCACCTATAACGGCAATATTGTCACAGAAGTCAGAACGGCAGCGGACGGCAGAACGCAAACGAACGTTTACGACCTTGACACGCTGACACAGCAATTCAACGTATAAAGGGGGCTTTATGATGGACTACATCAAGCACAGTTCAATCAATCAGACGTCAAGCGGCTTGCCCGTCTATGAATTCATCATTGACAGCGCCGCAGACGTCGAAACGCTGCCGACGATGGAAGACAAGAAAGAATTCATCGAATGCGTCGCGGCTGGATCTATCGCAACCGTCAAAGATATGTCAGCGCTTTATTTCCTGTCGGCTGACGGCTGGATTGAAGTTTAACAAGAAAGGATGAATTGAAAATGGCTGAACGTGACCTGTTCCTTGCGACCCTGATTAAAAAGGGCTTTGACGGCCTGAACAAGAAGGTTGATACCCTTGCCGCTGTCGCGGGTGAAGAAGCTTCTTGGGCGTCGATCAAAAAGGTTGTCGCTGCGGGCATGGCCCCGAACGCGTACCCTATCGGAACGCAGTTTTCCGTATCTCATACAAAATACGGCAATCTGCTTTTCGACGTCGTCGCCCATAATCACCATAAAAACCCGAACAACGCCGCCGCGCCGACAATGACGCTGCTGCTGCACAACATTATTTATTCAAGACCCTTTGACGGCGCTGAAGCGGTTTACTGCGTGACTGAAGAAAACTATCCTGAAGGATTGCCCGCCGGAACGTATCATTTTCTGCCGCCTTCTGATTATCTGACGAACGCAGAACTTGAAGGTTGGACGGGTATTCAATTCACGACGACGCAGGTTGTTCCTGCCGGCGGGCAGATTGTTATTGTCGGATGGGAAAGCGGCAACATTTCCGCAAAGAAAATCAGCACGTTCGAAAGCAACGCGGCAATGACAGCGATTGAAAGCGGGCTGACGCTTTCTGACGGCAAGGGCGGCACTTCCATTGGAACCATTCATAAATACAATGAAGACGCCGACGGATACATGAACGTTCTTCAGCGGCTGCGTTACGGTAACAACAACTGGAACGAAAGCAATATTCGGCAATGGCTGAATTCTGACGCTGCTTCGGGTTGGTGGACGCCGACGCACAGTCTTGATAGACTGTCTTCAACATATGCAAACCTTGAAGGGTTCCTGAACGGCATTAACCCTGAATTCGCTGCCGTTCTTGGTGAAGTTGATGTTGCTACCCGAAAGAACAATGTCTTTGAAAATGACAACCAGCGCGGCGACATTGTCTATACAACCCGCGACAAAGTCTTCTTGCTGTCGAACAACGAAGTCGGCTATAACGTCGAAGGTATCGCGCAGGGCAGCGTTGTTGACTTCTATGACGGCGCTGCGAATGCAGACCGTATCAAGTATGATTATGCTTCGACCGCTACGGCCCGTAGCTGGTGGTTGCGTTCGCCGATCACCGGCACCGCGGGCAATGCGCGTAGCGTGGACGCTACGGGCGCGCGGAGCAACAGTTACGCCTACTATGGTTTCGGCGCGGCGGCGGCTTGTGTAATCTACTAATCCCCGTTCAATCTGCCGCCGTCAAGGCGGCAGATACCCCTTTTTGAAGGTGTGAAGATATGTCAGTTATCACGGCAAAGCGTTCGGAAGGAAAACTTCAGGTTCTAATTCAGGCGAATAACCTTTGTGTTTATACTGTTCAGATTTGCAAGAATGAAAAGTATTTTCCGAAGCGCGACCGCTGGATTATGACACAACATATTGTACATGAAGCGCTTGACGTATTGTGCTGCATCAAGCGCGCGAACGCTGTTAATGTGGCTACATGGGAGGATTACAAATACCGAAGGGCGCAGCAGGTAGAAGCCTATTCACATGCAGAAGCGCTGCTGACCTTACTTGACGTTGCGTATATCACGCTTTGCATCAAATCGCAACGCATAGAGTTCTGGACAGGTCAAATTATCAGTGTTGAAAATCTGCTGAAGAAATGGCGCGAAAGCGACAGAAAGCGCTATAAGTCTATCTTGCGCCCCGATCAGAGCTGTTCAACGTCTTCGGACGATGGATAAAGGGCGAATCGTTATAGCTACGGCCCGTAACTGGTGGTTGCGTTCGCCGAACCCCGGCAACGCGAACAATGCGCGTAACGTGGACACTACGGGCGCGCGGAACAACAATAACGCCTACAATGGTAACGGCGCGGCGGCGGATTGTGAGATAATGCCCGCTTAAAGTAGGCCATGCGGCTGAAATCTGTGCTACTCACACAAGGAACGATTCACCCGCCCCGAAAGGGGGGAACACAAAGCGGCGACGCCGCCAGCGTTTGCGCTGGTGCGGCTATAAGCACCGTTCTTTTTATGCAAAATAAAACAGTAAAAGATGCTACTTCCTTCCGCGAACTATATAAAGGCTTGAAAAAATCATGCTGCAATGTTCGATGGAAGGATAGCGTCATAGGCTACGAAGCGAACAGTCTGAAGAACACTTATCTTCTGCGTCGAAGTCTTTTGAATGGAACGTATAAAATAAGCGACTATCAGAAATTTCGCGTATATGAACCTAAAGAACGTGAAATTGTGGCAACAAGGATAAAAGACCGCCAATTTCAGCGAAGTCTTTGCGATAATGTGCTTTATCCTCAAATCACACGTTCGTTTATTCGTGACAACTGTGCTTGCCAGTGCGGGAAAGGTGTTGATGATGCACTTAATCGCATGAATGTTCATCTTCGGCGTTACTTTCTTAAAAATGGTTCTAACGGCTGGGTGCTGAAATGCGATATACGCCACTACTTCGCGGAAACGCCGCACACAGTAGCGAAAGCTGCAATCAGAAAGCGGCTAACCGATCAGGATGCGGCAGCGTACACAGACATGATTATTGATAGCTTCGGCGGCGAAGTCGGCATAGGTTTAGGCAGTCAAGTATCACAAATAACTGAACTTGCGGTGCTTGATGACCTCGACCATTTCATAAAGGAACGCTTGCGAATCAAGCACTATATTCGCTATATGGATGACTTTATTTTGATTCACAACGACAAGGACGTTCTTCAAACAGCCTTAAAAGAAATCAGATTACGTCTTGCTGTAATCGGTCTGACGCTTAATCAGAAGACACAGATTTTCCCTTTGAAGCAGGGGCTTTTGTGGCTGAAGAGGCGTTTCCTATTGACTGATACAGGAAAGGTTATCAGGCTCATTTGCAGACAATCTGTTGTCAGAGAAAGACGCAAATTGCGAAGAATGGCACGACTTGCAAAGGCGGGTAAAATTCCTATTAAGTCACTAACGGAATCCTTTTTCACTTGGAAGGCAAATGCGCAACGCGGCAACTGCCGAAAAATCATTTTGAATATGGAATCCCTATATAATCAACTAATTTCGGAGGTCAGACAAAATGAAAGTCAAAAATGAAGAAAGAATTGCCCGAATCGAAGCTATCTGCGAAAAAATCAGAAACGTTGAAATTGACGTACAGGAATCTGTACTTCGTGACGCCATTGCCGCCGAAGACGAAGAACTTGCTGCGTCGATTACGCGCACGATCAGAAACAAGCTGCTTGAACGAAGCGACGGTATGCTTGCTTTCGACCGCTGCGGGATTGAGCTTCCCGACACGGTTACAGCGTCGTCGATGCTTCAAACTTTCAAAGCGTTGATTGATGGTTTGAAAACTTTGCTAAACGGCGAATGGGCGGAATACCGTCAGGCGCTGCGCGATCTGCCAGCACAACCGGGCTTCCCCTTCAATATCGTTTGGCCGGAAATGCCTGAAAACACGGTGAAGAATGACAATGAATGATTCATATAAAATCCATGTAGCATCAACAAGAAGAACGTGCGAAGTCACGTTCTTTTTTGATGATGGCGCAACTTATACCCTACCAACAAGGTATTACCCCGGCATCGAAGATGATATTCGACGCAACTATTATGCTTGGCGCGCTCATGCTGTCGCTTACTGCGCCGAACGTGCCAAACTTGACAATATCTTAGATGTATTGACTGTTAATTGCTTGGAGGACGAAAGCAATGCGGAAAATTGATCTTGCCGCACAAATTGCGCGCAGCTTCGTCGGCTGTCCTTACGTTTTTGCGTCTACCGGGCAGGAATGCACGGTAACACTTCGGAAGAATCGCGCAGCGGCGCGCCCGGCTTATGCCGATGCAATTTATAAATACTGCCCCGTGCTTTCCGGGAAGCAGGAAAACTGTTCGTCATGCAAGTACAACGGGAAACGGGCGTTTGATTGTCGAGGACTGACGTACATTGCTTGCAAAGAAGCCGGACTAAAAATCAGTTCCATCGGTGCATCTTCGCAATACAGGGCCGATGACTGGATTGAAAAAGGCACAATCGACAAAATGCCAGCAGACACGCCCTGCATTCTGTTCAAGCAAGACAAATCCAATGCAACCGTCATGCGGCACACGGGTTTTGCCCTTGGTGACGGTTACGCGGTTGATTGTCGCGGTCATTCTGCCGGAACCGTTCTGAAGGCTGTTTCTTCTTACCCTTGGACGCATTACGCGATTCCAAAGGGTGCATTCGATGAAGTCGAACAAACGACCATTTCCAAAGAAGAAACGACCACAACGCGCGCAACCATCCGAAAAGGCAGCAAAGGTGACGATGTAAAGTTACTTCAAAACGCCCTGCTGAAGCTGGGTTATGTTCTTCCGAAATATGGCGCAGATGGAAGTTTTGGAAACGAAACTTCCGCAGCCCTGAAGCAATTCCAACAGAACAACAGCCTGACGGCTGACGGTATCTGCGGGCCTGCTACATGGGCAAGACTTGACGCATTGCTGAATGATGCTTCTGTTGAACCTGTTACGCTGTACAATGTGAGCATTTACGGACTTGACGCGGCAACAACTGCGTATTTGCTGGAATGCTATCCCGGCGCAGTTGCAACAGAAGCAAACAGTTAAATGGCTACATTGAAAGGGGCTGATAATATGCGCGCCGAACGCGCTATTATATGCAAGCGCTGCGATCTATCCCGATGACAACATGAAAGGAAAAACAACCATGAAGGAAAAAATTTTTCAGACGATTGCAGCGGCGGCGGGCGCTGTCGCTTCCTTTTTCTGCGGTCTGCCGCCTATCTTGTGGGTGCTGCTTGCTGTCATGTCCCTTGACTACATCACAGGGCTTATCTGCGGCGCAGTCGGGAAAAGCCCTAAATCCACGAACGGCGGTTTATCCAGCAGCACGGCGTTTGCAGGTCTTATGAAAAAGCTACTGATTATCGTCATTGTTGCGCTTGCGTATCTGCTTGACGCGGTCGTTTCGATGAATGCAGGCGTATCTTTTGCTGCGGTTTCTGGTGCGTCTTGCTTGTGGTTCATCAGTTCCGAAGGTGTCAGCGTACTTGAAAATGCGTCGCTGATTGGCGTTCCGATTCCGAAGGCAATCAGGCAGGCACTTGAAGTCATGCGTGGCAATGACGAATCAAAAGACGATTCAGCCAATACTTAAAGCAACAGCAGGGCGGTTTCCCGTCCTGCTGTTATTTGTCTGCAATCACAAATAGAAATTTGATTCCTTGGCGCGATCTATCGAAACAACCAGCCCGAAAAGATGACCTGCGATAATGTAAAAGTGTTCGACCGCTGAAAGGTATGCTCCACCATACTTGAGAAATCCGAACATCATCCCGGTTGGGGATGGGTTCGGATTTCTTCTTTTTATCTCAAGTATTGTGGTGTGATAGAATCAAACGATGAAAGGAGATCAGTTAAAAAAACAGTCAACGCCTGCAGCAGCACTTCATGACCAACACCACAAGAAAGTGAGGAAACACGATGAATACGCTCCCTTCCAGAATCCACGACAGTAAAAACGGACTGGACTACACCCTCGTCGGGGATTATTACCTCCCCGATCTTGAAATTGAAAGCAGTCAGCCTATCTACAAATACGGCAGATCGAGGCTGGAGTATCTGAAAGAGCATCGTCCCTGGGTTGTACAGCCGACTGCTCCTCAGCGGAAAGCTGTATGACGATCTGAACGAAGTGGATGCAGAAGCTCAGCGCCTTCTGGATCAGATGATTCCGCAAATGGCAGCAGAGGCAGGCGTTGATGAGGAGTTGAAAACAGCTGATCCGATGAAATGGGTAGGCATAATGAATACCATCAAGGCGCAGGTCGAGGAAATCATCTGTAACAATGTCGTATTCCTCTAAAGGTAAAGAGAATCCCGCATTAAAGCCTAATCAAGCCAATCCTTCATTTGGTTTTAATACTATTTCTAAATTCACCTACGCCATCTTCTCGCGCCTTTTCCATTCTGGTGTCCGGTCGTTCCATTTAGCGTAGCGCTGCTATGCTGCGTTTCACGCTCGTTAGCCAGAATGAAGAATTTGCTTCGCATCTTGGCGCATTTTTATTTGGAAATAGTATAAAAAGGATTCTGGTTTTTCAATTCTCGATGAAGCATCTTTGTGCATCAGTACAGCGCATCAGTTTTGATCAATACGCAAAGCATTTCATAGGAGCCGTCTTCAATAAGCTCCGCACAAAGAACGCCGAACCTTGAGACGGCGCATATCGCCCAATACACAGACAGAGCCTGCAGCCTCGCGTACCGGGGAAGCAGGCTCTGTGTTCTAGGCGTCTGGCTCGTCGCTTACAACCATTTTCATCTGCACCACATTGATTCGGGTTTCTTTCTTGCATGTGGCACAAAACAGCGGGAATTTCACCAGCACAGTGTCCTGATATACCCTCGTTCGTGTTTTTCTGCCGCAAATCGGGCAGTAAATCCATCGTATTTCGTTCATATGTCATCGCTACTCTTTCACCAGCGGTCATGGCTCTGCATCGAAGTGTCTGGCTCTTCGCCGCTGTTTTTCAGATTGCATCAAGATGTGCGCGTTTTACGGTCGATCTACTCCGGCTACACGGATGCTCTGAGCATTTGCCCGGCCTCCCTCGGCCTTCGGTACACAACAGCTGTCGAGCCTTCGAGCACAGTGGCGATTTCGCATACCGCCATATCCTGATAGTAGTACATCCAGATCACTACGCTGCACTTTCTCGGCAGAGAACCGATCATGATACGGAGCAGCACAGCCTCCTCAGATGCTTCCACAGCTGCCCTGTTCAGCGCATCCAATGCGCCTTTGCTGTCAGCAAGGCGAAACCAGCTCGTCCGCATCTGATCCCGGCAGACGTTCACCGCGATCTGCATCAGCCAGGCCTTTTCGCTCTTTTCGTTTTTCTCCCCGAAAGCTCCCGCGCTTCAGGTAGGCTTTCAAAAAGGTTTCCCGTACTGCATCCCGTGCCAGATAGCGATCACGCAGCAGCCGGAAGCAAAGACCGACCAGCGGGGCGCTGTATCGCTCGACCATGAACGCCGTATGCTCCTTGCAGGAGCCGATCAAAGCCGGATGGCTCTCCATCATTCGTATCGCCTCACCGTGCCGTCGTTTCAGGACATGCGCGCTCACTGCTTCACAAGATGCAGCTCGCCATCCTCCATCTCATAGATCACATCGCAAGCCCTTGCGATGTCCTCCGCGCTGTGGCTGGCCAGCCGGACGGTTTTGTCCTGCGCCTTGAAGCGCTGGAGCAGGTCATGCACCTCCTCCATGGACGCCTTGTCCATCGCGTTGAACGGCTCATCCAGAATCAGCACGTCCGGGTCTTCCATGAACGCCTGCGCAAAGCCCAGCCGCTGACGCTAGCAGAGCGAATACTTCCAGACGGGCTTCTTCTCGTCCGGGTCAAGCCCCAGCTCGATCATGGCGCGCCGGGCCCGGAGCCTGTCCGCCCTGCCGGACATCGCCGCAAGGAGCATGAGGTTCTGCAGGCCCGTTTCGTGCGGCAGGAAGCCCGGCGTCTCAATGATCACGCCCGTGTTGGGGGCAAAGTCGGATACCCGGCTAATGATGCCCGCATCGGCCTTGGCCAGCTCAGGATTCCGCCTGAGCGCGGACTTGCCGCCGATCAGGCAGCCGTTGACGACGACATACCCGGACGTCGGCTGGGAGAAGCCGCAGATGCAGCGCATCAGCGTCGTCTTGCCGCAGCCGTTCGCACCGACGAGGCCGTAGATTGCCACTTCATGCAGATGCACGGAGATCCCCCGCAGCACGCTATTGCTGCCGTATTGCTTGCTCACATTTTCCACCGTAATCATTCGTCGTTACTCCTTCCCGGAAAACTCGATGTCCATCCGCTGCACGCGCCTGTCCATCAGCGCCGCAAGCAGCCCGTTCAGCAGTAGCCAGCCGCCCATGGACCACTATACCTTTCAGACTGGACATATGATCAAGACGATTCAGACATCTTTTGTGGTCGAACATATGCACTCATAGCCGAAGCGCTCAGTAACCTCCTTTTACAATGCCATCGTTTTATTGCAATCAGCATATCATCCGGTTGTTACGCCCGGTCAATACCCGAAAGAAAAAAGTTCCCGCAGGGAACAAGCCCTGCGGGATAGAGAAGAAGAAGAAGGTTTTACTTTGCGTTGATCTCAGCAACAGCAGTCTCAGCAGCGATCTTGCCGGCAGCCGTGTAGAAGCCCAGAGAATAGCCTCCGAAGTAGTAATCGCCAAAGAGCATGGAGGTCGCGCACTCACCAACCGCGAAGACATTCGGAATCACTACATCATTCGCATCCAGAACATGGAATTGCAGATCGGTCAGCGCGCCACCGATGGTGCCCCAGGAGGCTGGGAACAGACGGGCCGCATAGTAGCCGCCCTCGCCGGTATAAGCCACCAGCTTTGCAGCGGTCTTGCCAAACTCCGTGTCAACGCCGCTCTGGCAGGCCGCCTGATAGGCGTCATACGTCGCCTTCAGGGTCGCAGGATCCATGTCCAGCTTCACAGCCAGCGCTTCGATTGTATCTGCGTGTACGACGATGTTCTTATTATCAGACGGAGCCCACTCCTTCATCTGCGCGAGGAACGCTTCCGGAGCGGTCGCCTCGTCATAGATGGTGAAGTACATCGGGCTGGCATGGCGCAGCATGTTCTTGGTCAGATACATCTGGTTGTAAGGTGCCTCGTTGGCAAAGCGCTTGCCCTCAGCGTCCACGACAAGCTTGGAACCGTCGGACGGATTATTGCGGAAGGTCTGACGGAAAGCCGGAGAGAAGTCCGGATAGGCAGACTTGATGAACGGACCCGGGCCCATCTTCGCACTGATCTCCTCGAGCATCGCAAAGCCGTCGCCAGTGCTACTCACAGCAGCCTCTTCGTAGATGGCCGTCACAGCCAGCTCAGGGTTCGCTGCCAGCAGGCGCTCGCGGTCGTGGGACGCGCCGCCGGTCGCGATGATGACCTTATCCGCAGTGATGGTGAACTCTCCACCTGCGTTGGAAACAACCAGACCAATCGCCGCGCCGTCCTCCATGACAATGTGCTCAGCCTTGGTATCATAGAGAATTGTCACGTTCTGCTCTTCCAGAATCCTCTGCAGGCTTGCAGTGAGATCGGCACCCTGACCAAAGTTGGTACGCACATAATCGCCACGGTCGCTGGAAGTATGCTCCAAACCAAAGTGATTGGTCAGGTAGTCGATTGCAATGCCCGTCTGCGGCAGGATTGCTTCAATGAAGTCATAATCCGGCTGCCGGGAGGAGGTGGAGTTGACCTCCTTGAAATACGCCATCACGCGCTCCAAGCTGTCATCTTCCGGTACCGTTTCCGCGCCGACTGTACCCAGACCGCCCCCGGCCAGCAGCAGATTGCCGCCAAGGAAGCTCATCTTCTCAACGAGGATGACATCAGCACCATTATCCGCCGCCGTCACAGCCGCAACGAGACCTGCCATGCCACCGCCAGCGACGACGACCTGCGTCTGCATATCCTCGGCAGCCGGAAGCGGCTTCACGATTTCGACAGCCTTGAGCGCATCGATATCCGCGCCAGCTTGCTTGAGCGCGTCGGTCACAGCGTTGATCACGCCATAGCTCGTCAACGTCGCGCCGGCAACAGTATCCACGTCAAGTGACTGATATGCGATGATATCAGCTGGAATCATGGCGATCGGCGGCTCGCAGATGCCGATGGTATCGGCATGCTCCTTCACCACGATACTCTCGATCTTGTCCTCGGTCACCGTCACTTCCACGGTCATCATGCCACCGCGAGCGTCTGCCGTGCCGATATAGGTGCCAGGGGTCATGGCCATCGCGGTGCAGACCGCAAACGTCAGTGTCAGTGTCAGTGTCAGCATGAGCATCAACATTTTCTTCATAGCTTTTCTCCTTTCAAACTTGAGGATTATTTATCAATCCCTTTCTGGCTAGTATTATAATGTCGGGCGTTAAAAAAGAGAATTGCCGTTTCGTTCTATGGTTTTAACCTTAGGGTTGATACTTTTCCTGAATATGCTCTATATACGCTCGCTTCGCCATCTTCAGGAAGATTTTAACATCTTCCGAAGGTTCATGTGCATGAACAATCTCCAGACTCATGTAGTACGGCCAGTTGACAGGAATGTTCTTCAGTTGAGGATGCACATTCTTCCAATCCTCTACCGTAACCAGAATCTTTCCATGCTCAGCGCACTCATTAAATACATCGATGGTATACGTCTGAAAGTCCTCGATCTGAATCCGATCGTGGCAGGCATAGATATCCCGGCGCAGTCTATTCATCTCATTTGCCCAGCCTTCTCGGATAACCATCAGCGTTTCATCATATAGATCTGTCAGGGAAAGATGTTCCTTTATCGCCAACGGATGATACAATGGAACAGCGCACATGAGTGGAATCCTGCACAATTCCGTTCCGCTGCAGCCGCGCAGTTTCTTAATTCCATCATCATGCATAGTCAGAATCACATCAATGCCAGTGCCTAAATTAGCGAGAATGTCTTTGACATTCTCCTCTGTATTTTCAAAATGAACAACCTTGAGTTTCATACTGGGCATCAAATGCTGAATATGCGGCCAAAGCTCCATAAGCAACCCCGTTGGCGCAAGTGCAGAAACACCAACTCGAATCTCTACCTCTGCGTTTTTCATTGCTTTTTCAGCACGGGTCTTAGCTTCCTGCGCATAACGGATCATAAATTTAGCATCCCGATAATACGATTTACCTGCAGGTGTAAGCAGTAGTCCCTTTGGCGTTCTTTCAAAGAGCTGCATATCAAGTTTTGCTTCCATTTGGTTGATCTGCTTCATCACCGCTGTCGCACTAATAAACATTCTTTCTCCTGCTTTTGAAAAACTGCCTGTATCTGCAACACAGATAAACGTATCCAGATAATGACTGTACATACGGTCACTTCCTTTGCTTTTTATGTCTCATGGATATCCACCTTTACACCATGATGCTCAGCATAATCAATAGTCTTTTTTGTTCCGCCAGCCGTCCCATTATAAATTGCGATCACTTTCGCCGAATGATCAACCATCCATTCTCGAATTTTATCTGCCAATTGTTCTTCTAAGTACGGTCGAATAGTGTAGCCGATAAGACCACGTATCTTCCGCAATTGATTTGCCGTGATTCGAGACTTGTCACGAGACGCGATTTGTCAAGGGTGAATTAAGACTTTAAGAAAGAAGTATATATACCATGAGCAAACCTTTTATATCTGCAATTAACATATAGTGTTTAATGCTTGAGGAATGGGATGGCAGCGTTGTAATTCCTAATCGTCTGCGATCTGACGGCATTAAACAGAGAAGTATATTTGTTCTTCTCGCTGTTCAAGCAGATCAGATAGAAAACTGCGCGGGCAGATTCATCCATGATCGGGACGGTAACGCGCCCGGGGGCGGCGTTTCCCATGTCCACCAGGCGCTTGGATGAGAATACCGGCATGGAGGAGGAACTCACCAATTCTGCCAGGGTCTCCACATTGTTCTGGATCGCCAGGTTCCGGGGTGGAAGGTTTTGCTCGCAAATATATATCCAATATCCGGCGTTTCCTGCGGCGATCAGGCTGACGTCCTGCAAATCAGCGAAGGTGATCGCTTCTTTTTGTGCCAGCGGATGATCCGGCACAAAGGAAACGCACAGGCGGTCTTCAATCAGGCGCTGGCAATACAGATCGCCGTCCTCCGGCAGATCCGCCAGAATGATCAGCTGATACTGGTGATTGCGCAGATTAGCCAGCAATCTTTCCCGGTCAGACAGTTCCGTGGTGATGGCCTTGCCTATGAACCGTTCTTGCAAAAGGGGCAGCACGTCGTAGATCGGAAGGATGGTGCAGGAGCCCATGGTCAGGCTGCGCTCCCGCCGGTCAAAGGCCAGCGTCATTTCGATCATTTCCTGGTTTGCGTCCAAGGTGCGGCGGGCGTATTCCGCGGCGATTTTGCCCGTTTCGTTCAGGGTGATCTTGCTGCTTTCCCGATTGAACAGGGAAACGCCCAGAGTAGCTTCCAGCTTTTTCATGTTGCGGCTCAGGGCGGGCTGGGTGATGTGCAGTTCCTCCGCCGCCCGGCTGAGGGTGCCTGTGCGGGCAAAAGCATCCAGCTGCTCCAACAGAAAAATATCGATCATGGACAAGCCTCCTTCGCTGCAGCATAAATAACATTTATACAATTATACCACAAAAGCATTTTACACGCAAGGATTTGTCTTTTATAATATGTATGGATCAGGGAGGCGTAGCATTGTGAGCGGGCGGTTGGTTCTTTATTTCTCGGTATACGGCACGGCGAAGCGAGTGGCGGAGGAAATCGCTTTCCAAACCGGTGCTGATTTGCTGGCCATCGAACCGGCAGTCCCTTATGACAAAGACCGAAGCCATTACATCGATCTTGCCCGCCGCGCCCAACGGGAGCATGATCAGCAGCTTCGACCTATGATTCTAACCTCCCTGTCCGTTGTCCCTTATGACGAAATCTTCTTGGGATATCCGATCTGGTGCGACACCGTTCCCATGATCCTTCTGACGCTTCTGGAACAGGCTGATTTCAGCGGAAAAACTGTGATTCCCTTTAACACACACCTGGGGGCCAGGGACAGCGGCACATGGCAGATGATTCGGGAAAAGCTACCTCAATCTCAGGTACTGGACGGCCTGGCGATTGAGATGCACGACGCGGAAGTAAGCGCCCCCCAGGCTGTTTCCCGGTGGCTGGACAGGCTGTGCCTGGCGAAATCGTCTGAGCATTCGCTGGTGATATAGAGAAACGGAGGACGAAACCCATGAAACGCATTTTCGCAGGACTGCTTGCGGCAATCTTCTTGTGCGGCATGATCCCGGCGCTGGCCGAGCCCGTAGCGGATGCTGCGCTGCTTCCTCTCCCGATGGGCGATCCCAATCCTGCCTCGCGCTTTATGTTCACCGGGCAAAGCTACATTTTCCGCATGGTGGAGCGGGACACAATCTGGAACGCCGACACCATGATGAACGTCACCTTCGAGCCCTGTTGCCGCACCGACTGGCACAGCCACGCGGGCGGTCAGATCTTGATTGCGGTGGGCGGCATCGGCATCCATCAGGTGGAAGGCCAGGAGCCGGAGCTGCTGCTGCCGGGCACCGTGGCCCGGGTGGAACCGAATGTCATGCACTGGCACGGCTCGGCTGGCGGCTGGTTCCAGCACATTGCCGTGGAAACCAATCCTCAGTTGTCCGGCTTTTCTGTGGGCGATAAGGTCACAGATGAAATATACGAAGCCGCTGTTACGCTGGCTACACAGCTGGCCGATGGGCAGTAAACCTGCAAAAATGAAAGGAGATGTACCTCTATGAAAAAGGAACAGATCACTCGCCGTCAGTTTCTGAAAGGCGCTTTGGCCGGCACTGCCGGGCTCGCCGCCATGAGCATCCTAGGCCCCGCCGCCTTTGCGGAGGGCAGCCAGATCGTCGATCCCGCCATCGGCAATGAAGTGCATGTGATTTCCGACACCCCGTATGTGATGAGCGGCGACCAGACCTATTTTGTGCCGGACAAGGTGCTCTCCTCCGGCTACACCATGCCGGTCATCGGCATCGGCACCTACGCCCTGCAGCCGGATGTGGCGGAAAACTCCGTGTACAGCGCCCTCAAGTGCGGCTATCATCTGGTGGACACCGCCCGTGCTTATTGGAATGAGGACGGCGTGGGCCGGGGCATCAAGCGCGCCATCGAGGAAGGCTACATCAAGCGCGAAGAGCTGTTCGTTACCACTAAGGTGTGGGACAGCGATTTTGCCGACGCCCGGGGCAGCGTGCTGGGCTCCCTGGAGCGGCTGCAGCTGGATTATGTGGACCTGGTGCTGCTGCATCATGTGCCCCGCGATAACGACGAAAACGGCTACCACCAGATGGAACAGCTGGTGAAGGAGGGCAAGATCCGCTCCCTGGGCCTGTCCAACATCTACCGGGACAACGCCACCTTTGATCGCATGTACAATGCCGCCGAAATCAAGCCCGTACTGGTGCAGAACGAGAATCATCCCTTCTTCCATTGGGACGATTTCCAGGCATATGCGGCAGCCAGCAGCATGCAGATCGAATCCTGGTATCCCCTGGGAGGCCGGGGCTTCACCCAGAACTATTTCAACCATCCCACCTTGCTGGAGATTGCCGGAAGGTACGGCAAAACCGTACCCCAGATTCTGCTGCGCTGGCAGGTGCAGAAGGGCTTCATCGCCGTGCCCGGCTCCAGCAATCCCGACCATATCGCCGAGAACTACGACATTTTTAACTTTGTCCTGTCCGATGACGACATGGCCACCATCAACGCCATGCAGACCGGCCACGGCAACTTCAATATGCGCGGCTGATGAAAGAAGAAAACGATCATGAAAAAATGGATGTACGTTTTGGTTTCCCTGATGATGCTCCTGTCTGCTGTTTCTGTCTTCGCGGAGGAGACAGCCGCACCTCTGACGCTCACCGAGATCGGCATGTTCTCCGCGGGCGGCACCGTGACCGAGCCTGTAGAAGGCGACTATGATCCAACCACCAACTGGATGGACGCCAACCGCCCTGGCAATACTGCCCATGTGGATCACGCCAACGTGCTGTATATGACGCCCGCCAACGACAACGGCAATCCCATTGTGTTTCTCCACGGCTACGGTCAGAGTCGCATGGGCTGGCTGACGACCCCGGACGGACGGGATGGCTGGGCTCAGATGTTCCTGCGCAGCGGTCATGCTGCTTACCTGGTAGATCAGCCCGGACGTGGCGAAGCGGGCGCTGCCGTTACCATGACCCAGGACGGCTTCCTGGACGCCTGGTCTGCCGAATCCAAGGATTACAAGCCCGGCGATCAGGCCTGGTACACCCATTTCCGCATTGGCCGGGTGGCCCCGGAACGCTATGAAGGCAGCCAGTTCCCGGAGGGCGAGGAAACCCAGAACCAGTTCTTCCGTCAGATGACCCCCAACACCACGAATTTCGATCAGGCAAAATCCGCCGCTGCCGTTTCCGCTGTGCTGGCGGAAGTGAAGGAACGCACGGGCAATAAGTCCATCTTTATCACTCATTCTCAGGGCGGCGCGGTCGGTTGGGATGTGGACGTGGAAAATGTATCCGCCATTATCGCCATTGAACCCGGCGGAGCGCCTCAGGTGGACAGCGACCAGTATAAGAAGCTGCTGGATGCCAAGATCCCGATTATCTTCTACTTTGGCGATTATATGGAGAACGGGCCCCAGGACATCATGAGCTCCGGCTTCTGGAGCATGATCAAGGCCGGCGCTGTTTCCTTCGCGGAAGCTTATAACGCCGCAGGCGGCGACGCAACCGTGATCGATCTGCCTGCCATCGGCATCACCGGCAACAGCCATTTCATGTTCCAGGAAATGAACAACCAGGTCATCGCGGATCATATTGAAGCCTGGCTGACGGAAAAAGGGCTGAACTGAACGACACGTATTGAAGGAGACCCGTAAATGAAACGATTTCTTGTATTGATCCTGACAAGCATGCTCCTGCTGTCTGTCGCCTATGCGGAACAGGAAAGCCGCACGCTGGTGGTTTATTACTCCGCTTCGGGTACGACCCAGGCGATTGCGGAGCAGATTGCCGCCCTGACCGGCGCGGACGTGTTTGCCCTGGAGCCTGTGAATCCGTACACTGATGAAGACCTCAATTGGCGGGACCGCGAAAGCCGGGTGGTTAAAGAACACGAGGCAGGAGAACTGCCGGTGGAGCTGGTCTCGGTTGAGGTAGCGGGATGGGAAAACTATGATACCGTATACATCGGTTACCCCATCTGGTGGCAGGACGCTTCCTGGGTCATGGATGCCTTTGTGGAAGCCAACGACTTTACCGGAAAAACGGTGATTTCCTTCTGCACATCCCAGGCCTCCGGTTATGGAGAGAGCGGCGCACACCTGGCGGAAAAAGCCGGTACGGGAAACTGGATCGATGGGATCAATTTCTTTGGCACAGCTTCGGATGAAGAAATCTCCACATGGCTTGAAACGCTAAAATAATCCAGCTCAAATGATTAAATGAGGAGGGCGGGGATCATGTTTCAGATCGGGTTTTCGGAACTGATGCTCGTCCTTCTCATTGCATTTGTGATCGTAGGCCCGAAGGACCTTCCCAAAGTAGCCCGATGGTTGGGAAGGACCCTGAAGAAGCTCCGGCGCATGATGGCGGATTTGAAATCGGAAATGGGCCTGGACGAGCTGGAAAATGAAGCAAAGGGTATCCAGCAGGAAATCAAGGATGCCAAACAGGAGCTGGATGTAACGCAGCCTATCCGGCAGGCGGAAGCAGCCCTGAAGGACAGCATTCGCGATGTCAGAGAGACGGTTTCATCGCATCAGGATTCAAAAAAAGAAGGAGGAGAGAACCATGCGTCTGGGAACAACTGAAATCATATTGATCGTGGTACTGGCTCTGGTGCTGTTCGGCGGAGGAAAGCTGGCGGGCGTTGGGAAAGCGCTGGGCAAAAGTATCAAGGATTTCAAAAAAGAAGTCAAGGACGATACAGCAAACGGTGCGGGTGAGGAGAATCAAATGTGAACAGGAAGAAGGCAGAGATCACCACAGGTACAGCCGGGACTTTGATGGAACACTGGCTGGCGCTTCGTCGGGTGATTCTGATCTCTGTTTGTGCACTGGCGGGTGCTTTTTTCCTGGTGTACATGCTGGCAGTGGATCGTCTGATGATCTGGATCGTGCAGCCCATTCAGCAGCGGGGCATCGAGATCATCTATTCCGCCTTATCGGAAGCACTGGTGACAAAATTCAAGGTAGCGTTGATCGCTGCCTTCATTGCCGCCGGCCCGGTGATCCTTTGGGAAGCCTGGAGCTTTATCAAACCCGCTTTGTATGAGGGAGAAAAGCGAAAAGCCAAGGGATTATTCATGATTGCCGTGCTGCTGTTCCTGGCAGGCGTGAGCTTCTGCTATTTTGCCATTTATACGCTGGCGATCGACTTTTTCCTGATCCAGGGCGAAAACCTGGCTACGCCTATGCTGTCCATTGACAAGTATGTGAGCTTCATGTTTGGTTTTATTGTTCCCTTCGGCATAGCGTTTCTTCTGCCTGTGGCCTTGTACCTGACCACCAAGGCGGGGCTGACGGATTACCGGATGCTGGCGGGCAAGCGAAAATATGTCCTGCTGGGCATTTTCGTACTGGCCGCGATCCTGACCCCGCCAGACGTCGTCTCCCAGGTTGCTCTGGGTGTGCCGCTATATTTGCTGTATGAGATCAGCATTCAGGTGGCGCGTTTGACAACGCACAATCATCATTCCCGTTTGATCGAAGGATGAAAACAGGCAGACTGGGTTACCGGTCTGTCTGTTCTGCTATCCAGTATACGCATTGCAAATACTGGTATCAGCCTTTTGTAATGTACATATCAGCATTCTTTCTTTACAATATGATCAGGATCATGAATGGATGATACGGAAAAGGAGTGGATTGAGATGAAAAAATGGGTTGCCGTTTTGCTGCTTTTCTCTTTGCTGGCGTCTGTGGGTATCAGCTATGCCGATAAAGAAGAAAAAGCCTTGATTCTTTATTTCGATTACAGCGAAAACATCGATACCACCGGGTTGGATGCGGATGCTGTCAGCCAGGCCAGCATGGCGGGAACCCGCGCCCGGGACACCAGCAACCTGCTGGTGATGGTGGACGTGCTCACAGAGCGGCTGGATGCCGATGTTTATTCCCTGCGGGTAGCAGACCTGTACGCGCCGGGCTTTGGCGAAATGATGAACCCAGCCCGAGAGCAAAAGGAGAATAACGAAATGCTGGCGTTTCAGGAAGAACTGCCCGATTTTTCCCGGTATGATGTCATCTACCTGGGCACCCCGGTGTGGTGGTATGGCGCACCCCAATCCATATTGACCGTGCTGCAGCAAGCTGATCTTTCCAGCAAAAAGATCGTGTTCTTCGGCATCCATCGGGGCAGCGGCTTTGCCGGAATTCCCGAAGAGATCCTGTCCTATCAGCCGGATGCCGTGATCGTGGATCGCTTTACCGTGGAATGCCAGACGCCCAATGAGGAAACCCGCAGTCAGTTTGCCGCGTTCCTCGATCAGATTGCGTGGTGAACAGCATGAAAGCCCTGATTTGCTTTCTGCTGGCAGGATTGCTGATGCTTTCCGGCGCGCTGGCAGAGAATGAAATCATGTTTCAAATGGATCAGGTATTCATGTCTGATACTGAAGGAACGATCCATTACAACCTGTATGTCCCTGAAAGCTACGACGGAACGGTTCCCTATGCGCTGTATATGGCGCTGCCCGGCTGGGGCGGGCTGTATTTCCAGGGCGTCGGAAGCGACCTGCGGGAGCCCTTCCCTTTTGCGGGGCCGATGTACAATGCCCGGATGATTGTGGTTTCGCCCCAGCTGAACGATTGGGGCGTTACCAGCGCCAGGCAGACCATTGCCCTGACGGAATACATGATCAGCACGTATGCCATTGACCCGGCTCGGGTTTATATCAGCGGCTATTCCGGCGGTGGGGAAACGCTTTCCCTGGTGCTGGGGCTGCGGCCTGAGCTGTACGCCGGCGCGCTGCACGTCAGCTCCCAGTGGGACGGGGAGTTGAATGTGCTGGCGGCGCAGGAAACGCCGCTGTACCTGGCCATCGGTGAGGATGACGACTATTACGGTTCCGATTCCGCGAAGCAGGCCTATGCCACCCTGAAAGCGCTCTATCTTCAAAAAGGACTGACGGAGGAGGAAATCAATCGGCTGCTGGTATTGGATGTGAAGGATGCCGCCTGGTTTGCGGAGCGGAACGCGCGCAGCCAGCATGGCTGCGGCGGGCTGTTTGCCCTGGAGCCCGAAATCATGACCTGGCTGTTCAGCCAGCAAAAAGGAGGAACGATCACCCCATGAAAAAGCTTTTATCATTCTGCTGCGCTTTGATGCTGATGGCCTCCGGCGCAGGCCATGCGGAAGGAGAATCAAACGCTTTGACAATACCGCAAACCGGTTATACCACTCCCGTGCCCGCTGTGTATTCCACGCCGGCGGAGCACCAGGGTACCATTGAATGGATCACCTATGATTCCGAAGATTATCTGAACGGCAACGTACCGGTGCAGAAAACGGCCGCCGTCTATCTGCCCTATGGCTACGACGAAAACGATCTCGAAACCCGCTATGACATCCTGTATCTGATGCACGGCTGGGGAGGCAGCGCCGGGGAGTATTTTCAGCGTGGCAGCAGCGTGACCGCCGTCAAAAATATGCTGGATCACATGATTGAAAACGGCGAAATCAAGCCCATTATCGCTGTGTCCGCCACCTTCTACAACGAGAACAGCGCCCGGGACTTCGGTTCCTCTGAGGACGCTTTGCGGGAATTTCACCTGGATTTCGAGGCGCATCTGATGCCCGCCGTGGAAGGACAGTTCCACACCTTCGCGGTTTCCGCCTCGAAGGAGGATCTGGCGGCTTCCCGGGATCACCGGGCCTTCGGGGGTTTTTCCCTGGGCAGCGTAACCACCTGGATGCAGTTCTGCTATGACACCGATTACATCCGCTATTTCCTGCCCATGAGCGGTTCCAGCTGGTATTACGGCACTTACGGCAATTTCCAGACCGTCAGGAATGTGGATTTCATCCAGCAGCTGGTAGCGGAAAAGAACCTGAATGAGCAGGGCTACTTCATCTATCATGCCGTGGGCACGGATGATGTGGTTCGCAGTCAGACCATCTGGCAGGCGGAGGAAATGCTCAGCCGGGACGGCGCCTTCCCGCCGGAACACTATGTGTTCTATCAGAAGGATGGCGGTCAGCACGATTTTGAAGCCGTACAGGAATTCATGTTTCATGCCCTGCCGCTGTTCTTCCCGAAGTAATTCGCATGGAAGGAGCGAGAATGGATGAAAAGATTCCTTTCTGCTATTTTGACAGTCATCGCGATACTGGGGCTGATCCCCGTGGAGGCGGAACAAGTGACCTGGAACGAGAGCACAAGGATTGATGAAGTGACTTCTTATCCCGCTTTCGGGGACTGGGGCCGGATGATCTTCCCGGTGGACACAGGCTATTATTCCGGCAGCACGCTGGGCAGTCTGCGCCTGACCTGGTACAGCAATATCCAGCCCGCCAAGACGGTGGAGATCGTCAATTATATGAGGGAAAAGGCAGATGCGGGAGAGCAAATTTTCTATCGCATCTATACCGATGTAGAGATAGCAGTTGATCCCTGGAAGGCTGACGCCGGGCTGTTCTTCTTCAAGGGCAATCCCGGCGCAAAGGTCGCCATCTGCAACGCAGGCGGCGGCTTCGCCTACGTCGGGGCCATGCATGACAGCTTTCCTCACGCGCTGGAGCTGAGCAAAATGGGCTATAACGCTTTTGCGCTGATCTACCGTCCCGGATCCCAGACGGCTTGCGAAGATCTTGCCCATGCCATTGCCTTTATCCATGAACACGCGGACGAACTGGAAGTGGACACAGCCGATTATTCCTTGTGGGGCGGAAGCGCGGGAGCGCGGATGGCGGCCTGGCTGGGCAGTTATGGCACAGCGGCCTTTGGCGAAAAAGATTATCCCCGCCCCAGCGCGGTGATCATGCAGTATACAGGTCTCAGCGAAGTATACGGCAACGAACCGCCCACCTATAACTGCGTGGGCACCAATGACGGCATTGCCAGCTACCGCACCATGGAACGCCGGATCGCGGCCATTCAGGCCAATGGCACCGATGTCATGATCGAGGTGTTTCCCGGCCTGTCCCACGGCTTTGGGTTAGGAACGGGCACAGTGGCGGATGGGTGGATCTACAACGCGGTTTCCTTCTGGGAAAGGAACATGAAA
>ULXZ01015500.1_pt1 | contig 31566 bp, 34 predicted proteins | sample 1961701 | NCBI WGS metagenome assembly ULXZ01 (sample SAMEA4835850, study PRJEB28245) | human gut metagenome | biome: gut microbiome; material: fecal sample | place: Denmark | collected 2008 | reverse complement strand
CTTCCTTTTGCTATAAATATCTTTTCTACCGCATTTGCATCTAAAGCATTTGCTCCTATTCCATATACAGTCTCAGTTGGGAATAATACTAAGTTTCCATTTTTTATTTCATTTGCTGCTTCTTGTATTTCCTCTTCATTTATCCCATTTGTTTGATTTGAATATTTTGATAACATATTTTTGCTTCCTTTTCTATTTTTCCTATATATTATACTACTTTTGGGCTATTTTTCAATATCTATTTTTTTATTAACCTTCACTTTATTATTTTTTATAGTAATAGTTATCTCTCCACATAAATCAGTCCTATAAATTTCACAACCGTAAATTTTCTAACCTTTCTAATACTCCGTCATTTGGATGCCCAAAAGTATTCTTTTCTCCAACTCCAATAAGAGCTATTTCAGGTTTCACCTCATCTAGAAATTGCTGTATCGAGGAACTTTTTGAACCATGATGTGCAACTTTTAGTATATTAGCTTCTAGTTTTTTCGTATCCTTGTATTTTCGTATCAATTTTTCTTCAGCAATTTTTTCTATATCTCCTGTAAGTAATACACTATAATCTTTATACCAAAACTTTGCTACTATTGAGTTATTGTTCAAGATGTTCTGCTTTATCAAATCTGTGTCAGGAAACAATATCTCAAAGTTACATTCTTTATCTATAGTAACTGTATCTCCTGCTTTTACAGTAATCTTATTAGTATGTTTTAACTTTACAAGTTCTGAAAATTTTTCAAAATTCTCACACTCTTTCCCCTATTCTCCTATAATTACATTTTTTACATTTATACTCTCTAGCACCGTAAGTAAACCTTGGCAATGGTCTGAGTCAAAATGTGTAAACAAAAGATAATCTATGCTTATAATTGACTTGTTTAATAAATATGGTAGTAATGTTTGCTTTCCAACATCAAATGTGCCAAATTCACTTCCTCCACCATCCACTAAAATTTTCTTTTTAGATGGTGTTATAATAAGCATACTATCACCTTGTCCTACATCTATAAAATGAATTTCTAACTTATTTGTTGGAATTACTGCTAATCCATAAGGTAATAAAGTTAAAATTATTAAAAATATAATTATTTTCTTATAATTATCTAATATTTTTGGGTAAACTTTTTGAATATCGTCTTTGAAAAAATATATTATAATGATTAAATAATAGATTAGAATTTGCCATATCTTTGGCGTTGGCATTAAAATTTTTGAGAATGGTATATTACTTGAAAAACTTGCAACTAGAATAAATATTTTTAATAGTGGTCCTAATAAAAATGCCACTACATATGCTAATGGGGTAATTATTAGAGAAACTAAAAAAATCATTCCAAGAATTAAGCATATCCCCATTATAGGTGTAGCAAGTAAATTTGAAATTATAAATACTAATGAAATTGAACTAAAATTATGAAGCATAATTGGTGTAATAACTATGTTTGCTGCTAGTGACATTATAGTAGTTTGCTCTATATATATTAAAATTTTGTATGTGAATTCACTATATTTCCTTCCTTGTATCTTTCCATTTTTTTCTTCTTGATCCTTTCTTTTAGTTATTCCTTTTCTCTTTAATCTAATATTATATAATAGCTCTACAAATGTGACTATTCCAATAGTTCCACCAAATGAAAGTTGAAAGCTTATGTCTAATAAAGCATATGGATTAAAAAGTAATATTATAAATGCACTTATGCCTAAATTGTTAAATGTATCTGATTTTTCAAATAACATTTCAGCTACTAAATTTAAAATTGCCATTATACAAGCTCTAACAATTGACGGTGATCCACCTGCTAAAAACATAAAAAATAGTAAAAACATACATATAAAAGTTTTAGCCCATCTTTTATGAATTTTTAGATATGATAAAACAGTTGAAACTCCTAATAATATATATGATATATGTGCTCCTGAAATAGCAAGCATATGTGACAAACTCGCCTCTCTAAAACTATTTTCTATATCATTGTTTATCTTACTTTTATCTCCTAATAATAAGGCTGCACACAGTCCTGCTTCATCCTTAGGCAAAATCTTGTATGTTTTATTTAATAAAGCATTTTTTAAATCATTTGTTATTCTCGCTAGTATATTTATCTTGTTTTGCCCCACTAATCTTATATTTTCACTTTTACTCATTACACTGCCGGCAATCTTTTTCGTTTTTAGATATTGACTATAATCAAATCCTCCTTCATTTCTTTCTGTGTATGGTGCCTCAAATTTTGAACTAAATATTATTTCATCTCCAAACTTCAGTCCTATTTCATCTTTTTTGCCTTTTATATCACATAACACTTTAAAGTTTCTCTTTTCAGTTTCTCCTGTGTTATTATTATGTATTTTCATTACTTGTATTTCATATTGCGTTTTATATTTCTTCTCATTTCCGTTTGATACAACAATTCCTTGTATAGTTATTGACTGTTTATCATATTTCTTTGTAATTTTTGTGTAATTATTTTCCAACATCAATGTATAAATACAAAATACTATAAAACATATACCAATTATTATTACACAAGAATTTAATTTATTTTTCAACTTAAGTATTATATTAATAATTATTATCATTATACATATGAAAAAAGCTATACTTTTTAAGTATAGCCCTATTATAATTCCTAAAATTACTCCAATAGTGGCAACACAAAATGGTCTCATATTTAAACCTTTCTATAATGCCCCTATAAATTATATCAATCTTAAACCAGAATAAAATCTACCTTTATATATTGTTTTAAAACTAGATATTTCAACAGCATAACAAGTTGTTGATGCATGAATAAAGTTATCATTTCCAAGATATATTCCACAATGCCCTATTCCTACACCTGTTTCATAATCTGTTAAAAATACAATATCCCCTACTTGTAAATCACTATATTTAGTAATTTGAGTACCTTTTCCACATTTGTATTGTTTACTTGCTGCATGTGGAAGTTTTATACCAAAGTGTTTATATACATACATTGTAAATCCTGAACAGTCAAATGTTCCGTTTGATCCATCACCGCCATATACATATTTATATCCTAAATATTTTTTGGCATATGCAACAATGTCTGTACTTTTAATTGTTGTTTCATTCTTACTTGTCGTCTCTTGTTTAGACTTTTGAGTTGTTGTTTTGATTGCTTCAACCTGTTCTTTTTTAACACTTTCAGTTGATTTAGTTGTATTTTCATTATTAGAAACTTTTTCTACTTTTGTATTACTAGCAGTAGTTTTTTCAGTATTGTTTTCTGTTCTAGAATTGTTATTTCCTCTGGTTGTAGTAGTTTTTGTATCTGATACATAGTCTTTTGAAACATATCCAGTAGTATTTCCAACCTTAACCTGATACCATTTTCCGTCTTCACCTGTTATAGTTAATTGAGTATTTAATGATAATACTTTTACTATACTATAACTTGTTCCAGCTCCTTTTCTCATATTAACTGAACTTTCATTTATATATCCTGTTTTTTCTGTATATTCATTTTTGTCTGTGCTATTAGTGTTCCCATTATTAGATGATGTTGTACTTGAATCTTCTAAGTATTCAGTTCTTATCCATCCACAGTTAGAATCTGTTTGTACATATGACCATCCATTAACTTCACTTAACAATATCATTTCAGCATTCTTTTTTAAGCTTTCGATATTGCTTGAATAAACCAATGGTAAAATTTTTAACTCACTATCTTGTTTTAATTTTTTATATACAACTTTTACATCTTCATCTATGTTAGTATCTGAAGTTGTATTATTCTCTTCATTTTTAGAAGTGTTATCCGTATCATTTTTATTATCAGTGTTTGTTTCAGTGTTTTTAGGTTCTTCTGTATTATTAGTTTCACCTATTATCTCTGCATACTCTTTACTTACATATCCCGTATATGTTTTGTACTTAACTTTGTACCAATCTCCCTCTTCTTCAAGCAATTCACATTCTACGCCTTTAGATAACATTGCTACAACTTTTGTACTAGTTGAAGGACCTTTTCTTATGTTCAACACATCTCCTGTTACTTTTACTTTCGTAGTTGCTTTTGAACTTACTGCTAGTAATAATATACTAACTACTGTAAGTATTAACATTAGTGATATTTTTCTTAAATTCTTCATTAAAAGAACTCTCCTTTTTTCTACAAATATTACTATAATTTTTGCTCTTTGGTACGCATATAGTATATAATTAAAGTCTAAAAAAGTCAATATAAAAAGCAAGGTTTTACAATTTCTTGTAACCCTTGCCTTTTCTATATTACATAATTTAAATTAAGCAATAATTTCAGATACAACACCTGAACCTACTGTACTAAAAGTATGCAATTTGATTGTTCTTAAAGTTTATAAAAGTATTGATAATTAAGCATTTTGTTTTCATGTTTTTTATAAAGTTTTATAATTATTCAAAACTGAGTCGGGAAAAAGTCGGGAAAATCGCTGTAAAAAACTTACATTTATTTTTTATCAAGCAATCCTAATAAATAAATTCTAGAAAACACTTCAACATTATCTAAAATCATTTTTGTTTCTTCCTCACTAAATAATTTTTCATTTAATTTTACTCTGTTTTTTATTATTTCTGTTATTTCCATATTCTTTCTCCATTCTTCAAAATGGAAACGCGTTTCTTTTTCTATTTGATTAAATTGTATCACAAATTTCTGAGTTGTCAACAAAAATATTTCGACAAAATGCAGTGATTCCAGGCTTTTTAGAGTATTTGTCGAAAAATAAGTGTGCTTGTATTAGGCATTTCAAGTTTTAAATAGTTCGCTGGGAGCGAAGAATAGAATTTTATAAATAATTATAATAAAATTTGAGCATAATAACTTTAGAGGTAATTTATGTTTGTTTTTATTATAAAAAATGTTAGAGAATCTAAAAATATAACTTTATATAGATTAATGAAATTAACTGGTCTTTCTTATTCTTATCTTTCTGAATTAGAAAATAACAAGGTATTTAATCCCAGTTTAAAAACTATGTACACAATTGCCACTGCTCTTGATGTCAAAGTAGATGATTTATTTTATAGTGAATTAGATTTGAAAAAGCTACGTGCAGAAATGCACAATAGAATTGAGATTTTTGGACTAGATTCAAAAGAAGTTCTTGAAGTTAGTCAAATTATAGATCTACTTATAAATGTCAAAATGAAAGAGAGCTAACTAAATATTAGCTCTCACTTCTTTGCAGAGTTCGTTAAAATTTTTATTGCTTATATATCGTAAACTTTCAGCAGTCAATACGTTATTTTTAATTGCATACTTGTCCCATTCTTTTTTGCTTAATATCTTTGGTAATTCTCTCATCTTTCGTAGTGATTTTTGATACATTCTTTTCATCTTAATCACTCCCTTAATTTATTATAGCACATTTAGCAAAATATTTGTGTCGAAGCTTGTCGAACGAAAAATTGCGTAAAATCAAGGAAAAATCGACGCTCCAGAATCGATTTTAAGGCGTTTTTATTTCTTAGACAACAAGTTATATGGCTCAAAAAAAGAGTCGAAAAAGTCTTTTTTTAATTTTTAAACTTTTTTTCAAAAAGTATTGACAAGTCGTAACGACTTTGTTATAATATAATCAAGTTAAGCGAAAGGGGAATCTTAGGATGGAAAAATTTATAGAAAAAGAAACTGAAAAAGCATATTTAGTGAATGTTAAGGTTGAAAATGTAATTTTAGATAAAGAAAAAATTATCAAAGTCTGGATTCCCAAAAGTGCAATTACCATAAAAGGACATGAAATTCGTATTGCGTCATGGATAATTCAAAAAAATATAATAAGACAAGATGGAGATACTTTCAAGGGTTTTGTTATCGCATAGGAGGTTAAAAAATGGAAAAAAGAAAAGCAAATATAATTTTTAACAAAAATGGTCAAGGTTTTACTACAATAAAAATCACATTACCAGTAGGCTGGATTAGAGAGATGGGCTTCACAGAAAATGATAAAAAAGCTGTTATAGAGTTTAAAGATAAAGAAATTAAAATTAAAAAGGAGATAAAAGAAATGAATAGATTTGAAATTATTGAAAAAATGTTTGAAAAACTTAATATTATTGTAGATGGTAGAGAAATTTGGAATTTAATTGAAAATGATATAAATTCAAATGGAAAAATGGACGGAGTTCATTCTATTGAGTTGGGAAAATTGGGTGATAATAGAGATTTATGTTTTGCAGAAGTTGAAATTAAAATGAATTATTCAGAAGAAGATGATACTTATGTTACTGATATAGAGATTCTATCTATTAGTAATAGCAAAGAAGTTATTTATCCCGAAGATATTGAAGTGTAAGTGAATAATTAAGTAAAATAAGCTAGGCATTATTTTCCCAAAAATCCTTGATAATATTATATAAAGTATGTTATTATATAATATATAAATTAAAAAGGGGCAATATATGAAAGAAAGTAAAAATGAAAATAATTTACCGATGAACTGGCTTAATTTTTGGAAATATTTCAGATTTCCCGTTTCGTTAATATTATCATTTATGAATATTTCTTCGGTTATTTATTTAATAAATTTAAATAATGCTACAGTTTCCGCTAAAACGTTAATTGCAATACTTATAGATATTTTAATTTTGATTTTTATATCTGTAACTTATGCTTTTTTCTTGGCTCGTAAATCTATATCGTACAAGATATTTATTTGTTACTTAATTATAATAGAATTGATTTCGACTCCAATTTTAAATATAGTAACTAAATATTTATATATTGGCTTTCCTACACTTCCAGAACTTATTACTGAATGCGCTTTTACTGTAGTTATATGGGGACTTGTATGGATATTGCCTAATTATATATATTTCAGTAAACGTGAAAAATATTTTGATAAAAAAAATGATGAATTAGATTTAGATGTTGATAAAATCAAAAAACAAGAGGAAACTGCTGATGCAAAAAGCGAAGAAGTCCAAAAGCACACTTTTCCTACTTCAATAGAATTTATTCATGAAAACACAAAAAATTTAAAGATAAACAATAAGTTTATAACATGTTTAATACTTATAATTGTTGAAACAATAGCAATTTTAATACTTGGAATATTTCTTTTTAAAGAAAAGAGTACTGCTGATAATCAAATGGCTAAAATAATTTCTCTTAATTCAGAAATAAAGGAACAACGTAGTTCTGCTAGTTTATATAAAACATTGTATAATGAGCAAGAAGATAAGGTAAAATTCATGGACGACCATGTTGTAATTGTACCAGAATATACTAATATTTATCACAAATATGAATGTCAATACCTTGACTTAACAAATGGAGGATATATATTTAATCCTGAAAATGCTGAAGCTCAAGGATATAAGGCTTGTAAACATTGTAATAAGTAAATAATATATTAGAACCCAGGCTAAATAAATAGTCTAGGTTCTTTTAGTTTTTAATAATCATATGAACCATCTGGAAATTCTTTATCTGGTTTATTAAGTGTTACCCCTGCAAATTTACTCATAATTTCTAGTTTTTCTTTTACTGTCCTGTTTGGCATATTTCTTACATAATTTTCTACTATTTCTCTATCTGAAGCATTTCTTGGTCTATATTCTAATGCATATAAAATAAGTTTTTGAGTGTATGTAGCTCCTTTTATTGAGTAAATATAATCAAATACTTTGTCTTTTTTGCTTCCTGTTATCGACTTTCCATTAACTGTTCCATCGTCTTTCTTATCTGCTTTAAATTCTTGTGCTTTATATTGTAAGTACTTACTCATATTTAAGCCCGAGCCTGTAAAAGATTCTTTAACTATATCATATTTTGTATCCTTTTTTCCTAGCGAATTTTCATATATTGCCTTTTTAGTTTTTTCATCATATTTACTATTGGCAAGAACCTCTAATTTTTCTGAATCTTTGTCTAATCCTTGTGTGTTAGCTAAAAATTCAAAATAATTGCTAGTATTGCCACCGGTTTTTTTAATAGCATTGGTTACTTGTGATAATGTACTCTGTTCATTCTTTAAACAATTTTGTCTGGCATAATCAATTTTTACTTGTTCTGTACTATAACTATATATTTTTTCTATTGCTAATTGCTTTTGAGAATCGGACAATTTTTTATATCCATCGGAATTTATTAAATTCTTTAATAATTCATATGAAGTTTCTCCAAATTGTTTTTTATATTTAGCAAATTCTTTTGATGTCATAACATATTTCTTTTTATCTATTGTCAGATTCTTGTTTATAGTATCAGGGAATACTGAACTTTCTCCAGTATTCTCATACACCTTAGTAATCTCTTTGTCTACATTGTTTGAATTTAATTCTTTTCTTGCCCATGGAAATACTGCATTTTCCAATGCTCTTAAAGCAATGTTATCTGATTGTTTCTGTTCTTGTCCCCATATATCTGTTTTTATTGGAAGTTTTTGTCTTAATCCTGGAATTTTATTCATTATTTGAGTTCTTGTTGTATCTATTGCTTTTGGTAATACACCTGTTTTTGTCGAAGTAGTATTTCTTTCATATTCATCAGTTGTTTTAGCAATTTGACCTAAAGCTGTTGGTATAAATTGATTTACGTATGATTTAATTGAATTTGTTCCTATACCAGCCAACATTTTTGAACTTCCTTGATCATAGCTTTTAAGTGCAGATGTCAAACCACTAAGCATAGACATTTCAGTCATTGGGTTCATTGCATTACTAAATGAATCTAAGATGTTCATTGATGCGTCAACTACTTTGTTATAGTATTCATCCTCATCACTAGAAGATGTTTTCTTTTCTTTTTGAGTTTTCATTAATTCATAACATTCTGCTCCTATAAATAACGGAATGCCTGATGGAGCAAGCCAATCTAATGAGTATGTATTGTTTCCAATTGTTATTGCATAGTTTTGACTGCCTCTTCCTTCTTCAAATTTTTCCTTGTCTTCATCATCGCTTCCAGTTGCCTTTAAGACTCCACAGTTTGCAAGAGCATATCCCACTAATGCTATTCCTGTTCCTGTTAATCCTTTAGAAATGTTGTCTATATATTTATTAGCTGTAATATTGCCTTTTCTTAGTTGAACTGTATCATATACTGCACTTTTTACTAAACCAACTGGGCTATATTCTAGTCCAGCTTTTGCGACATTTATAGGTGTTTTTTTGAATGGCAATGTAGCATCTAATACAAACTTTGAGAATTTGTTCTTATTAGATAATTGATTTATCAACGAAGCTAATTGACTGTCTTGATGAAATGTAGCTTCTTTCGCTTGTTCAATAGCAAAATTTCTTGCTTTTCCTAGCTGTTGGTCTGTTATAGTGTCTGGAGTTAATTTGTTTGCAGTCATATATTCTGATAGAGCTTTCACATAGCCTGCTTTTAATCCCCAACCATCTTCCGCTTCTAGTGCTTTATTATTTAAGTCAAACGCTTTTCCAATTGTATTTTCCATTGCATCGCTTTTAAATGTACGCATATTATTTTCTAGTCTAGTTTTGGGATTATATTTATTTTCATTCAAACCTAGTCTGTCAACAACATTTTCTATATCTGCCTTAGCAAATGCTTTTACTTCTTTGCTAGCTGGAATTACGGTATGATTTCTTTCCATGTCTGGATTTATTTTACTTACCGCACTTTCTATTCCTCCTGCAACTTTATTCTTTATTCCTTGTACTCCCCCCATTGCTGTATTTCCTACAATGTTTCTTATATGGGTTCTAGGATTAGCCAACATTGAGAAATATCTCCAGGCATCAATTTTTTGTGCCGTTGTTTTTGTTAATTGTTGTCCTAACTCTTTATATACTTCATTTAAGTTTTGTTCTAGTACTTTAGCGTTTTCAGAATTAGTAATTTTGTTTAGCATTTCTGGTGTCAATTTAAATTGTTCCGCATCTTCTCCTCTTGTTCTTTTTAAGTCTTTGTTCATTTTGTCTACTGACCTTTGCAACCACACTGCTTGACCTTCTGGAGTTTGATGATTCAATAAAGACATTGCTTGTACTGTTTGACCTGCTGTTGTTCCTGCCATTGCTGTTGCTTGAATGGCATCTTGCAATTTTGATTTATTACCAGTTTTAGAATAATATTGTATTAACCTTTCTCCTATTGCTATGTCTTCAGCCTTTATAGTACCTCCAGTAGTTGCTCTTGATAGTAAAGACGATAATTCACTATCAGCTCCAGTTGTTGATATTCTGTCATCAGCTAATTCTAATTGTTTTGAGTTGGATTCTGGAACATAAGTATCAGTTCCCATTAAACTTTTAGCAATTGCCTTTGCTTCATCAGTTGTATAGTTACTTTTTATTATTGACTCATAATGCTTTCTTCTTTTTTCGCCCTCTTTCTTCTGTTTAGTCCACTCGCCAGTTTCTAATTCATTTGACTTATGTGTTGTTTGAGCTTGTTTATTTTCCTGTGTCTTGGTATACGAATTAGCATTACTTGCTTTTTGTACTAATATATCCTGCATATTAGTTCTTGTTCCAGAAGCTTTGAAATTATCTTCTAAATACTTTTGCCACGAACCACTCTCTTTTTGTATAGAATATCTATTATTCTCTGGAAAATAACCAAATTCATTTATATCATCTCCGCCCCATAAAATATCTTTTGCTTTTACTTTAAGTTCTAAAATATTTCCTTTTCCATCTAACTGTGAATTATTGTGTAATTCTGCATATTTTTTTGATGGAGTAACCCAATCTCCAAAATTTATTTCATTTCCTGGTGTTGCTCTATATATCATAATCTCTGCATCAGGTTTTTTTCTAACTTTTTTCAAAGCATTGAGAGATTCAATATTATAATCTTCTCTCATATTAATATACCATTCTGGATGTTCGAAAACCCCATCCATATTTCTTTCAAAATTAGAAGCATTTCCATATTCTTCTGATGGTCGATGAGTCATCATATAATCCGTTTTGTTTTCCGCTTTGTTTGATTCTAGATATATTTCACTGTTTGTCGACTCACTGTTATTAACTATATATTCAGCAATATCCGTTCCTAATGTTTTTTCTAACGAATGCTTATCAATAAATGAACCATCATAAGTTATTTTTCCTGAATTGTTTACCGCTTGTACATAATACACTCCATCTTCTCTTGTTCTAAAAAACAAAGTACTTGCATTATTTAAATTTTCATTTCCTGTTACATCAAATCTTTTGTCTTGCATAGAAAAAGAACCTGAATTGTTTTCAGATTCTTGCATAGAATATTTAGTAGTAGTATTGACATCTTTGGTTTGAGGTGCTATACTATCTTTAATAGAAGAGTTAGCAACGTTGGAATATTGTATTCTTTCATTGAAATCTAACTCTTCATTTTTTTTGTATATTTGTTCAAAATTATTTTTATTTATATAATTATCTAAATTGTTTCTCCCATAAACACTTTTTATTTGGTTTTCATCTATAAATACATTGTTGTATCTTCCATTGCCATTTATTTGTATTGGTATAACAATTTCTTTTCCATTATTATCCTTAAATTCTGTAACTACTAAATAATTATTTTCACTTGTTTTATATATAGCTTGTGGGGAGTCTAAGTTATCAATTGCTTTAATCAATAAATCTTTTCCTAATCCATGGTAATTTACATTCTTAGTTGGCAACCCCAAGTTTTCTGCTTCTTGTAGTGTATAAATTGTGCTTTTTATATGTTTTTGAGTAATTAACATTGGTAAATTATCTACTCCATTATCTACCAGTATTTGAGGAGTATAATCCCTTGCTTTTACTTGAGTATTTGATTGTAATTGATTATTTAGTGCTTTATCTATTTCACTTGAAAAATTTTCACTTATGTGATAATTTTCCGTATTTTTTAATTCACTATTGCTATTATATGCCTGTGTCCATTTATTGTATAAATCTTCTACAAATTCATTCTGGTTTTTATAGCCTCTAAATTGGTGCCATAAATATTTTATTTCATTATAAATCTTTTTAAAGAACGATGGATTTGTGTTTGCTACATTGTTAATAAATTCCTGATTTCCAAATAGCTGTGCTGAGACATCTGCTAGTGCTTCTTCTGTTATTTCAGTAGAATTGTAGTTACCTAATAGTTGTTTTACTGATGTATCAAATTCTACATTACTTTTTCTGTAATTCTCTACAATATTTAGCATTTCTTTTGTTCCAATTGCATGTGTCAATTCATGTATTGCTATAAATTCTCCTGCTCTGTTAGAATTAGGGTTTATTGTTATTGTTCCATTAGCATATGAACCATTGACAACTCTTCCATCTGGAGTTTTTAGTTCTCCATCTAGTCTTATATCTATATCTTTATCTGTTATAATTTTCTCTAACATGTCAATATAAGCATGAGATTCTTTTGAATTATCAAAATATTTACTTGCATCTTCTCTTAAATTGTTTATTTTAGCATTGTCGCTTTTTTCATATTGATAACTTTGTGTCAAAAATTCTTTGTTATTTTCTACAGCTATAGTATTTGTTATATCATTTGTTAAAGAATTATTTTTTCTAGTTTCATTCACAGCATTATTTATTGTATTTACCCACTCGTCTGATGTAAATTTCTGAAAAGCTACAGATGTTTTTGATTGACTATCATATTGTGTTATACTTTTACTTGGCTCTATATCGAACCAACTTTTATATGCAATTTGCTCTATCTCTGCATTGCTTTTGTTAGCTATTCTCTTGCCAATCTCGTCTGCAACTGTCAACCATTGCTTTACAGTTCTTCTTCCATTTCTATTAGTAGGTGTCATATCTAGTACTTCATTTACCTCTGTTGAATCATAGATATTAGTATCATTCTTATACTGCATATACTTTTTTCTTCTTGCTTGGTCATTTTTAGAATCTATTTTTGTGTCTAATCTATTTGCATCTTCTAAAGAGTTAATATTTTGCCTTATTGAACCAATATCTGCATCTGATACTTCATTCATGTTGTTTAATACATCTAACATCATTGTTTTATAATCTTCTGATATATTACTATTTGTTATTTCATTACCTGCTATTTGTTTCAATTGATTTGAGTATGTATTTTCTTTGTTTACTGCCGGTAAAGAGTTCTGTTCTACATTTATGTTATTATTTTCTTTTATTGCTTCTATAGAACCTTTTATTACTTCTTCTACATTTATTTTACCACTATTTTGAATATCTTTCATTGCTGTTTTTATTTCATTTTGTGTTACTGCTTGTCCATTATTATGTTTGTTTACAACATTTACAGCACTACCAATACCAGCACTAACTCCTGATAACAATACTGCACTTAATGCTCCATCTATACCCGAATTAATCATTCTTTGCCCCATATTATTCCAATCGGCGCTTTCTTTCCCACCAGTAATTGTTGCTGTTAATTCGCTAAGTGGTTCCATGATAGCTTCTTGCGCAAAGTTTTCAGTAATGTCTAAGCCATAGCTACCTAATATCTCTTTACTTAATTCATGTCCAGTTGCTAATTTAACTCCTTTGTTAAGCATATTACCAGATATTACTGCTTCTGTCCCACCTTCTAATGTTCCCATTATACTTGCATATCCAAATGCCTCATCTTCTTTCATTCCTCTTGCTTTGGCATCATCTAAGTAACTACCTCCTGCTGAAGTCATAAACATTGCTGTACTTAAAGCTCTCGCTCCTGGTACTGGTGCTAAAGCTACTGCCATAGGCAGGGCATTATTTCCTATAGATGGTGCTAATTCAGCCAACTTAGTGCCTAAAAAATTATTAGTTTTAGAAATATTATTTTGAATAGTGTTCGTTCTCCATTTTTCTATGTCTGCATTGTTAAGTTCTTGATTTGTTTTTGCTATTGGATTTAGTGAACTGTGAATTTTTTCACCTAATGTATTACCTACTATTTGTCCGACTTTGTCTGAAAATTCTTTATTCTTAGTCGCTCTATTTAACAATCCTCTAATAATTGTACTTGTTGCTTTTTTAGTGGCTATTTTATTACCTTCGTTCATATACTTACTCATATTAGGAATAACATTTTCTATTCCCATTCCAATATTACCTAAAACACCTGTCACATTATCTATTGTATCTGTAAAATTATTGCTTTCTCTGAATTTCTTTAAATTTTTTGTTTCCTGCTGTGATGCAATTTTTACTCTTGGAAAATCGATTGATGAACTTCTATCATATACTGGCATTTCGTTTTTTGGCTTACTCATGTTTGCAGTTGGTAAATCCATTGAAATTTTGCTATTTGTATTATTTTTATTTTTGCTCATAAAATCCAACAATTCTTTTGCTTTTTCTTTTTCTTCATCAGACAATTCATATATTTTTTTTGCCATAATCGGCCTCCTTATTTATTGGTATAATATTTTATAACCTGCTCTACTGATGTAAAATTTTTACCTGAATAACTATCATGTATAATAGCTTCATTTGAACTTCCTGTTCTTCTCCATGGTGGAATACCTGTATTAGGTTTTAAATTATTTAAAACTTGTTGTAAAGTCACCTTATGGTTAGAAGAATTTTCATCTTTATTTTCTTTTTTACTATCGTCTTTAAAGCCTTTATTATTTTGAGAATTGCTTGAAAAGGTTTTATAAGTTTTAGAACTGCTTGAGCTTCTTGAACTACCCGAGCTAGTAGCTTTTTTTTTTGACAATTCATATTGTTTTAACGCTAAATCATATTCTTTTTGCCATTGACTATCCGCAACCTTATCTCTACTTACTTGATAATTATAATCTCTATTATTCATTGTTTTTGTATAATCATAATTTGCAAAATTCATATAATTGCTTAATGCATCTTGATATTTTTGATATGCTAATTGATTGCCATATTTTTGTAACTCTAGTTTTGCATTTTCAATATCAGCTAACAATTCGTTTTCTTTTGTTATGTATTGTAATTGTGTATTATTTAATTCTTGATTTATATTTTGAATTGATTTATCTCTATTGGCTTGCAATGAAGCTAAATTATTGCCATAAGCATTCTCAATGTTTGCATATGCACTTCCCACAGTTCCTGTTTTGTCTAAACCTGCTTGCGACAATTGTTGTTCCATTGATTTTTTTGCTAGCATAGAATTAATGTATGCTTGTCTAGCATTATCATTATATGCTTGCATTACATCATCTTTTTGTGCATTTATTTGATTTGTTGCTATTTGTTGTTGGCTTGCTAATGCATTTTTTCTATTTTCAGCTATTTTTTCATATTGTGCTAGTAATGCTTGCGAATCATTTCCAACATTTGATGTAGCTTTATTTGCGTAATCTTCTGCTAGCTGTTGTGTTGTTTTTGTAGGTTGAGTAGGTTGAGCCTGAGTTGTTTGTGTTGGTTGTGTAGCAACTGTAGTTCCAGTAGTTTTAACTGTATTTGTTTGTCCTGGTAATTTTAACGTATTTCCCGTATATATCAAGTTAGCATTTTTTATATATGGGTTTAGTCCCATAAGAGTACTTACACTTGTATTATATCTTTTTGCTATTCCGCTTAATGTATCTCCACTTTTTATTTTATATGTTGACATCTTTCCCTCCTAAAAAATAAGCTAGGCATATAGCCTAGCTATTATTTCATTTGAATACCATCAATTGTATGACCAAAGATTCCTGCGTAACTTTCTGTTCCTGTTTCTGTTTTGCTGTTTACCCAATTTAGCCATCCATCCTCAATTGTATGTACTCTGTAATCTACATGGCCTTTTGTTGATTTAATTTTAATACAGTCAATAGATTGTCCATAAATTCCAGCGTATGAGTTTGGATTGCTCCTATCATTTTTCTTGTAATTTTTAGAATTTACTTTATCTAGCCAGTTTCCATTTTTTATATGAGCTTGAACTGTAATTTCTCCATACTCTGGTTTACATCTTAATCCACTTATTGCTTTTCCATACAAACCTGCATATCCTTCGTCTGAGCTATCACATTTATTTACTTCTGGTAACCATTCTCCAGCATAGGCTTGGTATGTAATTACTCCTGTATAATCAGGTTCTGGCGTTGGCTCTGGTATTGGTTTAATCTCTTCATCACAAGCTGGTCTGCCATATCCTGCGATATAATCTGCTCCAATAGGATAATCCCATTTTGCTACTTCGCTATTTCCTGAGTTGCCTTCTATCGTGTAAACTCTGCCATTCTCTATTTTATAGACTAAACCTGTGTGATATATATCTCCTGCTTTTCCAAAGAAGATTTGGTCGCCTACTTGTGGAGTATTAAACAATCTTCCTTTTTGTTTATAAAAATTCATTGAAAAACTACAGCCTGCACCTGTTGATTTCTTTGGTTGGCATAGTAATTCTAATGCTTTATCTACTCCATAAGCTTGTACAAAGCACCAGTCTACAAAAATATCGCACCAATCGTAGCCATTTTTCTTGCCGTTATAAAATCCAGAAATATTATCTAAATCTCTGGCATATTTATTATATTTCCCACTTATATTTGCTGTTTTGTTATCAAGTTGTGAATTACTCTTTTTTCCTTTATAGCCCACTTCTGCTAGAGCTATTTCTATTGCTTTATTCATAAGATTATTCTCCTTTATTTTTGTAATTGATATTTGAGATGCCTAATACTGCGCCCATAAAAGTTGTAACTGCTGTCATTATTGTTAGAACTATGTCAGTACAGCCAACATTAAAGCAATTAAGTATTACACCTGTCAACGTTGTTAGAGCTGGTAAAAATACTAATGTGATCCATTTTAGTACATCATAAACTTTGTTACTCATAATCAATCTCTCCTTTCCTTCAAAATTATCAAGTCTTCGTGTATTGTCTGAAACCCTGCTATCGCTCGTTCATCATGTTGTTTAAATTCTGTATTGGTATTGTCCATGCTTGTTTTTAACAAATTTAAGCTTTCTGCTATATTCCTATTGGATGCTGACAGTTCGCCCAACAGCTTACTAGTCGCTTCTCGTTCTGCTTTTTTCTCTTCTTGTTCTTCCTTCCTTTTAACTTCATCTTGTGTTTCTTTATCTTTTCGGTCTTTTCTGTCAAGGTACAAAAATACAATAAAAAGAACAGCCATAGTAACTGTTCCGCCGTTTGCAAGAAGAATATTTATGAGATTATTCGTTTCTTCCATAACTTTCTCCTTTCCTAATTTTTTAGATAAACATATCTTATATGAAATGTGTTTGTGACGCTCGAACCTGTTGGATTATATAAGGCTATATCTCCACTGATTGCAGGTCTAACTTGAACATAACCATTACTTGCACCACTTCCATAATATACACTACAAGCAATACAAGTAAATCCTTCTACTGTTGGAACTGTCACACTTGCATATTCATAACTTTTAGAAGCAATTGTTTTTGAAAAACTTAAATCTTTATATATAATACTGCTTAAAGTATTACCATTTACTAATATATTTTTATTAAAATAAAATGGTATATTAGCTGAATTGTAAATATGGCAACAGCTTGAATTTTGTGAGCCTATTGTTACAGTATTGTTATTACTCGTTGATTTTAATAGTCCTGCTTCCGCTACAATTCCAGCTCCGTGAATGTTTGAATACCCATTTTGTCCATTTTTAAAATAATAATCTGTTACCGCAGTGCTAGTATTATCGCCTTCTCCAGACCTCCAATTAAAATAAATAGTAGATGGAGAACTTTTAGGTACAAAATTCACTTCATTTGTTCTCGTCACAAAATTATTTAAAGGCGAATTTAGTAAACCTGTTAATGTTCCCCCGGCAGTCGTAATAACTCTTTTGCCATTCTCATTAAGCGCTCCATTTACATTTATATCATCTTTTCCTATATCAATAATAGGTAATCCTCTTGTGACGGTGGCACTATATGTGTTACTCATAAAGTAATCATTTAACACAAATTCAAAATTAAACGCTTCTGTATAGCTGAAATTCTTTCCTAGTTCTCCTGAAAAAGTAAAGTTGTTGCCAGTTCTTGTTGCTGTTACCGTGGTATAATTTCCCCAGCTTGTATCTGTCGACTTTTTATATCTCCATTTTAATTCGAAACTATTGGTTTTCGCACCAAAACTTCCATTAAAGCACAAACCTTGAACGCTTGCGTTTATTGTGTTTGAGGTAGTGCTTGGTCTATTCAATATTACACCTGTTATGACAGGCTTAATATATTCTACTAATGTTTTAGTTACTGTAGCACTTGCACTTAAGCCTCTACTATCAATACAGCTCAAGTTGAATGTACCGCTATCTACTGCATTTATTGTTGAGGTTGCAGTAGTTTTGGTTTGACTACCATTTACAACTTTTACTAAAGAAATTGTCGCACTATTCTTAGCTGTTGCCGTTATAACTACTTTTGCGTTTGATATATATCTAATTAGTTTATTTTTATCTCCTGTTGCAGTTATTGCTGAAGTATTTGTATCTTCTACTGTACCAGCAATCGTTGGATTACTATTTACAACAAAGGCATTGAATGTACAAGTTGATGTTCCAATTAGTGTATTTCCTGAATATGTGCTACAAGTTATTGTTCCTTTCCCTGAATTTGCATTTGGTATTTTTGTATAAAAAGATGTTGGAATTGTCCATCCTATACTTGTACTTGATGTCTTAGTTGCAATTGTTCCTGTTAATCCTTGAAAATTATATTCAAGTGTATGAGTAAATGTTGAACTTGCTCTGTTAATATTTATTGTAGTTGCACTTCCAATGTTGCCATCTGCGCAAGTTACAGAACTTTTTCGTGCTATTGTTGGCAATTCTACTGTCTTGCTTATTGTTCCATTTGGATAATAGCTATCTAACTTGCCATTGAAAGAAAAAGTTATTACAATTGATTTTTTTCCGTTATTTAAATGAGAAATTGTTATCGGAAACCCTTCCGTATTTTGAGAAAGGTCTAATACTTGTTTATAACTATTTGAATTTATATTGTAACTAGGATGTTTTGTTGTTGTATATATTTGTGTTTGACTACCGTCTGAATTTATTCCTTTTACGGTAAAAACACAATTTGATGTTGAGTTGAATGGGCGATATGTGCTGTTATTTCTCTTAACGTAGCCTTGTACTGCTATAATTTTTGTTTCATTTGTAGCTATGTCTTGCTCATATCTCACGTCAACAGCTAGATTAAATCCGTTTGCTGGAGTTGCTATATTCCCATTAAAACTAATTGTTTCCATCTTATCCTCCTATCCAGTGAATATGAGTTCTTTTCTCACTATTTACAGTTGTTTTCATAAGTTTTAAATACCCCATTTCCACTTCACCTGTTGCTTTTAAGTCCGCTGTTTCCATACCATCTTTGTCGTATTTCGCTATCTGTTTTCCGTATGCATACATATAAGTACCAGTATTGTTCATTGTCGTACTAAATTCGCTATCTGATTTACCTACACTTACACCACTTTCATTTATATCAACAGTTGTATTTTTTACAGACTTTACGCCTTCATTGTTTATTTGGTCTATTTGCACTTGCAAACCTTGTGCAGTAGTTGTTACTGTCGTTTGTTGCTGCTTGATGATGTCTATATCATCTTTAAATGTTTGATTTTCGGCTTCGATTTGTTCAGCTGTTAGATAGTCATTGTTTAGTCTAGTTGTCGTTTCAGTTACTTGTGAAGATATTTGTCCTAAATTTGTGGATATTTCAACCGTTCTCTCCGTTATATCATTGAAATTATTGTCTATTTCTTCTTTCATAGAATCTACATAATCAATAGTGCTATATGATACTTTCTTCTTCCAGTCGCTTTCTTCGTAGCCCTTTCTCCCAACAGTAGTAACTAATATCTCTCCTCTCTTTCCTTCCGGGTGGTCTGTATCAGATTGTAAAATCCACATATCTCCTGCATTATAGTTTTCTGGCTTTGTTAGATAAGTTTTATTCTTGTTTTTTGCTTCTTCTTTTGCTCCACTTTCTGTTGTCCAATCTTCGTCATTATATAATCCTATTGTTCTTGTATTTATACAGGTATATACTATATTTCCATCTATCCAAGTATCTCCCTCATAATATGGAGGATTAGGTTTTGAACCATAGTTCCTGCTAACATTTTCATACTGAGAATTAATTTTCTCTTCGGCACTTGATAACCTTTTATTTAGATATCCTAGATTAACTGAATCTTCATCATATTTAGGCTCTCCCATCTTAATCTCCTTTATAATAACTTCCTACTGTATAAACAACACATATAGAATTAAAGTTCATATTAGTATTTTCTTTGTTTTCAACATATAAAGAAAAGAAAGAAAGCTTTTTTGCTTTCTTTCTGACAATTGTTGTTTTGGGATATGTTGAATTAGTATAAACTTTAGACAATACCTGTTTATCTCCATTTTTTAATCTATATCCTATATCTAATTGAGAATTTGTAGGGTTACTTGATATAGCAACCCTTTTTATATTCTTTTTATTTGCTATATTATTTAAGTCTAATATAACAGAGTTCCATTCCGCTTCTACATTTTTTGTATTATCTTTAAATCTATTTTCATCGCTATTATCTCTAAACTTACATATATTTCCGTATTTATCTCCAAAATACAATTCATTATTCCACACAAACCATATTCTTACAGGTAAATTAGTCCAATAAAACCACTCATACTGATAATTACTATATTTTGAATTACTATTAGTTGTTTTGAATCTACTATCTGCTACATAAACATGATCGTTAATTGCTAAGTAATATTTTCCATCATTTGATATTCCTACTGCGTTCTTTAAATTAGGTTCTTGCTTCAATTTTGCATCAATATAGTAGCTCTTATGATATACATATATTTCATCTGACAAAGTTGCTGTATTTAATGCAAATACACCGTTTGCAGTTAATATCAAAGGCTCGTTTATTAATGTATCATGTGCATAATTACTTATATTTCCTTCACCTTTTACGCTACCTTCAATATTAAATCTCTCTTCTCCATTAAATGTTGCATATCCTATTCTAAATAAAGTCGCATCTGTATCTGATACATCTTTTAATGCTGCCATTTTCCCATCGTTCAATCTGACTAATCCTGTTAGTGGTACAACTTCTAAACCTGCTACAATTGTATTATCTGCCGATATGTATGTAACATTATTAATATGCGAATAACTTATTATATTTGGCAAATCTGGGTTTCCTGCCATAAATACCCTATTGTTGGCTCCTGCATATCCATACACACACATCATACTACATTTGTTTATTTGAGATTTATTGCTCTCAATTATTTTTTTATATTTAATTCTTACATTATCTCTATTATCTATTACTGGTTTTCCAACTGCTGAACTAAATATAACTTGTCCTTTACTTAAATCTACCCTATAATCTCCATCATTTACTTTTTTTATAACCCATTCAGCATTTTCATTCAAAACTTCTACTAATTCTACAGATGTTATATTTGTATCGTCTAATTGATATGTTGTATCAGTTTCTGTACTTGTGAATAAATTGATTCTACTGTCTGACATCAAATTTACTTGCTCATAGATTTGACTTGCTAATCCATTAGGAGCTCTTGCTATCTGTGTTGTAGGAATATATCCTATTTCGTCTAAATATTTGACTTTATTACTACTCTCTAACAAGTTATATACTATTGCTCTTTTTCCGTCCAAAATAAGCAATTTTGAGTTAATTATAACTCCTTGTGATATAGTATTTGCTAGTCCTGTTAATATCTCTGTATAACTGCTAAAATCTGTTTTCATTTCATATAGTTTAGTACCACAATGTACAATAAAAAACTCTCCTGACACCGTGTCTACATTCCATATTCCGTTAATGTTAGCTTTTTGTCCTAAGTAAGCTAACACTTTATATCCGTTTCTTTTTTCTATTGTTCCATTGTTATTTATAAAATTATATCCTCTAGGGCTTCTTCTTTTATCTATATCGGATATTGAAGAGCTGAAATCTACACCCAAAAATCCTGTTAAATTTGCTTCGTATGTTGTTGGACTTGAAGGAACATTAAAGTTTGCCATACTAATATACCTCTTCTATACTTTCTTGATTTTCTACATTGATATATAAATCTTGTAATCCTACTTCAAATTCATTTCTATATGCGGTCGCCTGTGATATATCATCATCTTTATATAACTGACTAGCAATATATAAAGGAATTAGCACACAAGCTTCTTCTGGTAGTTCTATTTCGTAAGCATCTTTCGTTGTATTATCTATTTTAGTAATACTCGTTTTATTATATTTTTTATTTTCCTCATCATACTTATATAAGTTCATTACATATGGTTTAATTCTCTGTATAGCTTCATTTGCGACTGCTGGCATAGCACTCAAGTACCATTTACAGTCATCATCATTTCTTAATTCTGTCAAATTGTTTACTGTTATAGGCTCATCTTTTGCAAACATCTTTTGTAGTGATATTATTTGTATTTCTCCCCAAGTCATATTTTCCTCCACTTCTGCTAGAATCGAACTAGCTTATTCCTTTTAAAGTGATATATTAGGCTAGATTATACTAGCCCTGCATTTCTTAATTGCTCAAAAACTGGTCTTGTTACATCAGTTTCTTCGCCTCTTACTATTTTTGCATATTTTTCATTAATACCTACAATGATTTCTTTATCCTGTGGGTTTAATTTATCTATCGGAATCAATATTTTAATTGTTTCTTCGTTCTTATTCTCTTTTTCTGTTTTCTTTATTTCTTGTTCAATTTTTTTAGTAGCCATTTTTTCTCCACCTTTCTTATTCTCTTTTTCTGTTTTATAAAAATGAAGGGGCTTTTACGCCCCCCTGTGTTAGGCTTTTACACCTGTTTCAACTCTTACTAAAGCAAGAGGTTGAGTAATAACAGCTGTAAAACAGTTTTTCCAACCAACACTTGCTCTTTGGTTTAATGGATCTGAAGTACCTGCAGAACCGTTAGGTTTTACTATAATTTCAGGCTTTCCTGCTCCACCTTCTAGGTCAACACATGCATAAGCATCTTTACCATATGCGTACGCAATATGTACAGCTATCTTTGTGCTCTCTGCTGAACTATTAACAACAGATAAGTTAGTTGTCTCAAAGAATTTCATACCATGCATTTTTCCAAGTTCGCCTTTAACCATTTGTTCTGGTTTTGCATATTTAGAAACATCAACCCATGAACTATCACTCATTAAATCATAAGCGATGTCTGGGTCAACTTGCATGTGATAGAAGCCATCTGCAAATCTTTTAGCATTTGCATTTTTTAATTTTCTTACAATTTTTTTGATGTCTTCTGCAGTTAAATTTTTAGTTGTAGCAGATTCTAATCCTGCTCTTGTTGTTGCACTTCCAGCAAAATACACATTTGTGCCTCCAGCAATCGCTGTTTGAATACGAGTATCAACAACATTTCCTGCTTCTTCTCCAAGTAATTCTGAGGTTTCAGTAATAACAGGGTCAATACCTGTCATTTGAATTAAGTCAGAAAATTCTACGAAGTCGCCTTCTTGTGCAACAGTTGCTGTTACTGTTGTAATATTTAAGTTGTTTCCGTCTGGTGTTTTACCTTCTGTTAAAGAAGATGTTGGTGCAGTTAATGAATTAAATTTTCTAAAATTCATTGTTCTACCTGAATTTTTAGGTAATTTTTTCTTCATTGCATCCTTATAAAAGTTTAGTTGTGGTAATAATCTTGTTAATAGTGTTTTCTCATAAAAAGTCTTATCCTCTGCTGATAATTGATTTTGGTTTGTTACATTGGTTATAACTTGTGTTTTTGTAGCCATTTTAATTTCCTCCCTTATTTTTAATTTTTTGGCATTAAAAAATAGCTACTTATCTTGTAAGTAACTATTTAAGTTCGCCGTCTTTGGCTTTTTGAATATATTTCTCAAATTGTTCATTCGACATACTGTTCCAGTCTAGGTCTTGAACTTCTGTATCTTCAATTGCACCTGGTGTAGTCGAATTATTAGCTACAATTTGCTTTGCTGTATCAACTGATTTCTTTTCAAACTTGCTTATGAATTTTTGATAGTCTTCATATATTTGTGCTAGTGACACAGTACCTATCTTTCCACTTGCAAAACTATTAAAGTCCTCGTCTTTAGTAAGCTCTTGTAGCTTCTCAACTGAATATTTATCAACAAAATCTTTAGTATCATTTTGATACCAAATCTCTTGTTTGCTTTGTTCTTCAGCTTTTATTTTGGCTTCAGCTTCTTTTCTAGCTTTGTCCTTTTGAAGTTCCCTATAGCCTGTTATAGGGTCTTCTCCTTTTGAATCTAATTCATACATATCTAGGTATTCTTGTACGTCGTATTCATCTTTGATAATTTGTCCTGTATAAGGATTGTTTCTTCCAATGTATGATTGTACCTTACCTTGATTCAGTCCTTGCTCGTATGCTTCTTTTCTTGCCTGCTCAATCTGCTTTTTAGCATCTTCTTGAGCTTTTCTACGAATACTTGCATATTTTGCATTTTCTTCATTAGATTGCTTTTCTGTCTCTTGTTCTTCTTGCTCTTCTACCTCTTCTACTTGCTCAGTATCTTGTTCAGAAACTTGCTCAGTAGTTTCAGTTTCATTAGCAGTATTTTCAACCACTTCTTCTTGTTCAGCGACTTCAAGATTGTTTACGCTTTCATTTACTTCTTCTTCCATAAGTATCCTTTCTATTATGAGATTTTTACGCTATTCACTGCGAATTTATATAAAAAAATAACTCTGTAGAGAGTTACTGTTTATATCATTGTTTATTGCCCTGCATTTGCAGATACTGGTGTTTCTGCTTGTTGAATTATTTGCATCACATACTGTAATATTTGTGGGTTTTGCGCTATTTTCTGACTTATTTCAGGTGGTAATAATTGTTTCTTTCTTATTTCTTTTAGTTTAGCCTTAAATGGCATTGCTGTTTCTGGATATAAATCTATATAATCATCAAATGTTATATCTCCTCTTTGTAACGCTTGTTCCAATAAATTGATTGACAGACTCTCACTATATGCACTTCCTGGTCCAACGTCTACAGTTGTCTCAAAGTCTATATCTCTATATATCGCTCCATTAAACACATTGGTTTCTACATTGTTATCTTCTTCTACCATATACTCCGTATCAAAATTATAATAAGCCTTAAAGAATTGCTCCCATACTCTTGCTATTTTTTCGTGTACTCTCCAAAATCTCTTTTGAATATCTTCAATAGGTACTTTAGCTTGTGTTTGTAGTGCTACTATAGCGCTACCGCTCATATTTTTACCTAGCACTTCTCCATTTGCCACTTCTGTTGCTCCTGTAACAACTCTTGTTACTTCTAATAACTTGTCTGATATGGTTATAGGCATACTACTAAAAGCTGGTGGATTTAAGTACTTAATTCCATTAAACATGGGGCTATAATCTGTTATTACTTCTCCTGGTTTATTTGTTATTGTCTTACCCTGCAGTGCTCTCGGATGTAATATAACTTTAGGAAATCCCATATTTTGGCTTGCCATTTGCATCATTGCATAATTAAAGTTAATAGCTTTTTGCGTAGGGATAAGTTGTTCTACTTCTCCTATACCATAAATGCTTTTTTCTCTTTCCTCGTGGTTTCCTACCACAATAGGATATAATGACATCTTATATTGAGAATGTTCTGGTTTATCTATATCAACTGCCTCGTTGTCTTCGTTCGTCTTATCTTCTTCATCTATATCTAACTTAACTTTTGTCGCATCTGGCGTTAATGGTGTTTCAGGTTGTACTATCATATTTTTACAACTTTTAATATAATATACTTCCCCATTTTTCCTAAAATATCGTGTAAGCACTGTCGCATATTCTTCTCCGTCTTGCTCTTCATAATCGTAATTTCTCTCGCTGTCGTCATCAGATGTTATTAGTTCTATTTCTGTTTTGCTTATTCCATTTTTCTCTGCTATCTTTTTTAGTGTTTGTACATTCTCTCGACTTTGAATAATAATCCACTTTTGTTTTTGCTCGTCTTTTTGCTTTGGATTAGCAAATACGATGTTTAAACAGTCTATTATTTGACCATTTAGCCCACCATCAAATTTTGCCATTCCAGTTGTGCTTTCTCTATCCCAGAAGTAATGAAATACATAAGTTCCTTTTTTAAGCCCGTCTAATATTGCTCTGTCGTCTAAGTCTTCTTGTTTAATCTCTTTTCTGATATGATTAGCAAAACTAGTAAAAGCACTAGCTCCCTTAGTTGCTATGTCTGACTGATCTTGACTATATACTAATGGTTTATATATTGTTGATATTTTACTCGATAGGATATTTGCTTTTTTACCATTTACTATATATTTAATAATGTTGATTACCGGCCTTGGCATATTCTTTGTTTTTTCTGTCGCTTGTGGCCATTGCCTTCCTTCAAAGAAATCTACGCTTTGTTCACAAGTTTCTTTTAATCTCAATTTCTTTTGATAAGCTAAACCTTGTTCCCAGTCGTTCCAAATTTTACTTGCTAATTCTTCTCTAGTCATCGTTACTCTCCTTTCACTTCTCCAGTCATATACTCGTCATATATATTTGTTTCTTGATTTGTTTTTTCTGGACCGTTTAGCCATTCGTTGAAAATCTGTTCTGCTGATGCTTGTTTTTCTGTTGCTTCTTTCTTGTCTGTTTTTTCAACAATTGTTTTGTATATAAATGGTGCTATTCCTAACACATAACCTACTACTACTGCTATTAATACCATATATCTTCATCCTCCTCTTCTGTTTGTAATTCAAAAGGTAACTCTTGTTTTTTTTGCATAAAAATAGGCTCTTGTGTCCAATAAACACAAAAACCTCTTATTGCATCCACAGAATGCGTCAACTCGTGTGGTTCGTTTGCTATATCTCCAACTCTTTTCTCATCATGTTGTACTTGTGGCAAACATCTTATTAAGTTCTTACAAGTATTAAATATTTTTAATCTAGCTGTCATACAACCTTGTTCGTCTTTATACGGCTTTAGCCATTCTTTCATTTGAAGCCAACCCTGTATTCTATCATTGTTTGTTTTATATAGTGTTACGTCTCCCTCTTCAAATATATCTGCTGTGCTCTTACCTGTTTCTTTGTGTCTATTCCAAAGGTCTGGTGGTGCTAAATACAAATATATCGGTTCGTTTGTCATTTCTTTTATTTTATCTCTAGCTTGTGATACTAATAAATTACTTTCGTAGACCTCTCTAAACACATATGCGTTATTATTATAATCTACCGCTATCCAATAACCAGCTAACTTATCTAATCCATAGTCCATTGCAAAATAGATATACCAGTCTTTTGGTATTTCAAATGGTTCTATTACATGTATATCTCTTTTAAATTCTGTAAAGAATTGTCCTTCAAATATATCCCAGTCGCCATAAAGCATTGCCTTTTTTCTATCTTCTGGTAAACTCTCTAATGCTTTTACATAGTCAGGATCATTCTTCATTATATATTCATTCTCATAAACCAATGCTGGAATAAAGTTATATTCTTCTGGATTTTCATTTTCTGTATAATCTCTATCTATAAACAATCTTTTAACCCACGCGTGTCCAACTCCACCAGGGTTACAAGTCAAATACATTCTTGGCTTAATTTGTTTTTTGCATTGTCCTGATAACCTGTTGCTTTCTTTTAAGCAGTTGAATTGAAACTCTGTAAAATGTGTAGCTTCTTCAATGAATATTGCCTCATATGCTTGTCCTTGATATTGAAGTACATCTGCTTCATTATCGCAATATCCTAATACAATTCTACTGCTATTAGGGAAATCAAATACTTTCTCTTGACTTTTGTATTGAGCTATTCTGTCGTTTTGCTTGCATTTTAATTCTTTCTGTAATGGCATTACATGATTTTCTCTAAGTTCATTTAGTGTTCTTCTTAAAAGTAATATTTGAATACCCGGATAATATAATGCTAACAATACAGCTTTTATTCTTGCTACATATGACTTGCCTCCACCTCTTGCACCACCATAGCAAGTATATTTTGCTTTACTTTTACAAAATTCTTCTTGCTTTGGATACAATTTAGGTACAATATATTCCATTATTGCGATAATTCCTCTACTTTCTTATCCATTTTTATATTTATATCTGTATTTGATGTGCTTTCTCCTTTGGCTAGTGCACGTTTATCATACATTGTTCCTATTGCTACTGCCAATTCTTTTAAACTATACAACTGCATTCCTGCTATTTTAGCAACTAATGCTTTTTTCTTTGTCTCGTTCATTTCTTTTTTATCTGTCATCCATATCTCATCGATTATTTCTTCTAACTCATTTTCATGTTCTGTTGCTAAATCTATTCTTTGTTCCATTAAATTTGTTGCCTTGTTTATTATTCGTGTAGCTGTTTCCGCAAATTCTTCCTTTTTTTGTATGCATAGTTTTGTAAATTCTTCTTTGTCTTTATTCTCTTTATATATTTTTTCTACTGTCTTTACAGGTATGTTTAATTGTCTTGATGTTTCGTTGAAATTATTTGTACTAAACATACTTATCATTATCTTATATATAGTTTCATTATCTGTTTTCTTCCCTTTTGCCATTTTATTCACCCACTTTGTTTTGTCTTTATTGTAGCTTCATCTACTTCTTCTATGGTCCACTTTGTACCATTTATTCTAAATTCCATATTATACTCCTATTTATTTCTTTAACATATAAAAAGAGACACTGAAATAATCAGTGTCTCCGTTTTGACTACTTTTTGTAGTGCTGCCCGTTTCTGTTTACTCCCTCGTGAGAGTGTCCGTCAGGGCTGCTGGAGTCGGGGAAATATACGTTGATAGAGTTCGGAGTTTCCTTGATAGTGCCACTCCCGCAAGGATAAGTGAACTTACCTATGCCTGCGTCCAGGATGTCATCCTCGAGAGTCTGCTGACCCTCTTTGCTGGTTCCATACGAACCATCCCAATAGTCTTTTCCCATAGTAGTCCTCCTGCACATTTGTGCGTCCGAATTGTTAATAATGTACCGTATTGTACATCATTACTTATTATAGCACTTTATTTTAGTTTTGTCAATTATGTAAATCTTTTTTCTTCCTTATCTTCACATATAGGTTTGTATTCACATATATTACATTGCTTTTCATCTTCGACAACGCACTTTTGTGTCTTCTTGTTTGCGTATGCTTTTCTTATTTTGTATTCCTCATCGATGTATGACGCTATTATACTACCTCTCATCTAAATACCTCTTTTGTGTTTATATTATGCTCTATGTAATGCTATTTACTTTAAGCCGTTATCAGCTAAATAAGTTCTGTAGCACTACATACAAAATAATAGCAAAAGAAGCATATTATTAGTATGCTTCCTCAGAAACTCCTTCTACTACTTGGTAGATGAGTAAATTGCAATATGTAAGGGATTTTAATTTTATTTTCAACGCAGGTATCCCTACTTTATACTGCGCATATCTAGGAGCGACCTAGCTACTGGTATAATAATTTATTTAGTATTATTATTATCTTTTATATGGCACATTTCTGTGCCTGCCCGCTTGATAGGGCAAAGTTTAAGGAGCTAGATTTCTCTAACTCCTTTTTGACCTACTACTATTTTAACACATTTTTTTGTCAAAAAAGGGTCAATTTTGGGTCAACTTTTTTTTAATTCTTTATAAACGGCATATACTAAGTCCCTTTTTCTTCTTTTGTATGTTTCTTCACTAACCCCTAAACCGTCTATTACTTCCCATTTTGTTTTGCTTTGTATATATAAGTTTTCAAATATGTATTTACTATCTTTATTAAGCAGCTCCACTGCTTGTACTACTGCTTTGTATTCTTTTATTGCCTTCTGTAAATGTTCATTTTCTTGCAATTCTACCACTGCCTTTAATGTTCTGTCTGATACTGAATAAGGTGCTTTAGGCATTCCGTCTAATACTGGAGATCCTATGCTCATTATATCTGCTCTTATATTTATGATCTTTATGCAATTATAGTTATATCTCTTTAAACATAAACTTGCTTCTTTGTATTCTTCATTGCTTAGTCTCATTTGTATCCTCCTTCTGTTTGTTTTTAATTTGTTCTCTAATAAGTTCATCGTTAAACTTATCCAATATGTTGTATGCTTTATTTAGTTTTTTCTGATTTTCTCTTCTCTTTTCGTTATTAAAAAAGTCTACTGTTTCTATCTCATACATAGCTTTTTTAATTATCTCTTGCACGTGCTTAATTGTCATATGTACCTCCATTTTATTTGATTTCTTTTGCTTTATTTTCAAAATATTGTTTGATACAGTCTTTGCAATCTAATTCTCCTGAATTTGTGTCACAATTTACTTCTTTGCATATATCTTCGTCAATATCTAAATTCATAATATAATAAGTCATTTGTTCTATTATTTTATCTTTTTGTTCCATTTCTTGTTTTTGCCATTTCATGTATTCATCTAATGCCTTTTCATTTTCTTTTTGTAGTTTTTTTATAAATTCTTGCAATATTATCATTTCTCTATCGTGATATATCTGTTTTGCTATTTTGTCATATAAATTTTCTGTATTTATTGTGTTTTCTATTTCTTGATTACTTATTATAGGAATGTTTATTTTTATTTCATTATCTACTTCTTTCTTGTTTATACTATTTTCTTCCACTTTTTCCCTCCTCATAAAATTTCTCTGCTTGGTCATAATCAATCATAGTTAATACTGAACACATAGTTTCATAAGACATTTTATTTATTTCTTTCATAGTTTTTCCTTTAATAATGCCTCGTGTCATTACCAAAGAATTTCTTATAACCATAAATAATGCTAATTTATATTTATTTTTCATTTTATTTAATATTTCTTCTCTTTCTTCCACTTAAAATACCTCCTAAAATATAATAAAATTATGAATACTATCTGTATATTCTTTATATTCTCGCCCCTCATTTATAGATATTTTGAAATCATATTCGCCATTTTCTATTACTGGTTCAATTTTTGTTACTATTCCACTATGTTTGCCATCTTTTGTTGTTAATCTATCTCCAATATTAAATCCTCTCATTTTATCCACCCCAATTCCTCTACTTTTTTATTTATTGCTTGTAGTTCTTGCATTGATATTGCTGGTGTATTACTTCCATCATATTTTATTGCTATTGCTTTTTTATTAAGTATAAATAAAATACACATTGTGTTACTTTGCTCATCATATTGATAATAGCCTTCATATTTATCGGTTGTATGCTTTTTGTATCCGTAACTCTTCAAACATTTTATCAGCTGTTTTCATTATTTATCACTCCTCTCAATTTTTCTCTTTCAATCTGTTGTTTTTCTTCCTTAGTGTCTTGTAATTTTAATAAAAAGTATGTATATATATAATCTAAATTTGTACTTCTGCTTGTATCTATTCCTAGTACTTTTAAGGCACTCATTAATTCTCTCGTTTTTAATATACAATTTTTTATAACATCATTTTCGCACTTACATTCTTTTCCAAATTCTATTTGTATTGTTTTTATGTCCATCTCTTATTTACTCCTCCTCATCTTCTTTAATACAATATATAAAATATACTATGCCTTGCCTTACATAAATAAACTCTTGTTTATCACTAGTTCGTATAAGTCTTCCGTTACTATTTTTACTCATATTTTATTTGCTCCTCTCTCTTTAATTCATTTTCGTATGCTTTCTTTAAATCTACTTGTCCTATAAATTCACAATCTTCT
>ULXZ01021049.1_pt1 | contig 32972 bp, 42 predicted proteins | sample 1961701 | NCBI WGS metagenome assembly ULXZ01 (sample SAMEA4835850, study PRJEB28245) | human gut metagenome | biome: gut microbiome; material: fecal sample | place: Denmark | collected 2008 | reverse complement strand
TTTTATGATTTTGTTCTATAAAAATTTTTTAGAAATATTTTTTGTATATTTAGTAGAATTAAAAGATTTTGTTTTGAAAAATTTACATTTATATTATTTATATTTATCTTTTTATTTTTAATCTATAATTTTCAAAACAGCCCCTCTCTCCTACTCTTCCTATTTTGGCTGAAATTGAAATTTATCCAACATTTAATTTGAATTCTATTTCATTATTCTTTATACCATCTTTTATTAGTATTTTACCAAACTCTGGTATGTTTTCAGTATTGTTACTCTTGCTTTCAATTTGCTCTGCTTGCGTTGCTAATACTTGTTCATAAGTATATTTTAATAAAGCAAGCTTTTCTTGTCTTGTGTCATCTGAAGAATCATTACTATTTAACATATAATCCAGATTATAGCCATATAACTCTAAAGCTCTTAATATAATTTCGACTTGTCCATCTAGTAAATTTAGTTCTACTGAATGAATATTGTTAGTGTCGAATTTTCCATCAAATTCTTTCATGAGTTCCTCCTTATTATATTCTTTCTATGCACAATAAGCAAGAGCATCGGCTATTTTATATTGTGCTAATGGGTGGTTAAGCATAACATCCATTACTTCTTGATCATGTAAGTGCGTGTATATTTCAGTTGTATCAATTTGAACATGCCCTAGTAATTCTTGTATTGTTCTAATATTACAGCCTGCTTTATAAAGAATTGTTGCGCAAGTGTGCCTTAAAGTATGAACTGAATATATATTTTCATCAAGATTAGCTTTTCTGTATGCTCTTTTAACAATTTTTTTAATTGTCGTTACACTCATTCTGAATCCATAATCTGTTAGAAATAATGGATTGTTTCGTCCCTTATCATGTGAATTATCTCTAATATTCAAATATTTAAGCAGAGCTTCTTTAGTTATATCATTTAAGTAATTTGTTCTTTCTTTGTTTCCTTTACCTATAATAGTAAATTTATCATCATTTAGATTGATATCTTCTATATTTAAGTTTTTTATTTCAGAGAGTCGCAGACCGCAATTTAAAAAGATATGTAGCATAGCACTATCTCGAATTTCAATTGGATTTGTACTATTCTTATATAAATCTATAAGTCTTTTGGCTTCCTCTAATGATAAGTAATTTGGAAGTTTTTTATCAATTTTTCTTTCACTATGTATTTTCTTAAAAGTTTCTCTAAAAATTGAGTGTTCAATTCTAAAAAGATAGTCAAAGAAAGCTCTTAAATGTTCAATTTTAACAACTCTTGAATTATTCTTATAGTGAGATTCTGCTAAAAAGAATATAAAGCTATATATATCACTATTATTTAAGCTTCTAATATCATTTAAACTCATTTCATTTATAGAATTATATTTGTTTTTAAATTTGTGTATATTTATAAATTCTAAAAATTGTTCAATAGTAACTTTCATATTATTTATATATACTTGTGATAGATTTCTAATTGCCACCAAGTAATTTGCAAATTCTTCAACAAATTTTGGTGCTTTTAGTTCAGTATTCATTTATGCTTGCTCCTCTCTATTTAAAATATTAAAGTTCATCATAAGTTCTTTTAATTTCTTATCTGAAACATGAGTGTATATTTGAGTAGCTTCTAGTGATTCGTGTCCTAGAATCTTTTTTAAAACAAAAATATTCACATTGTTTTCTTCATATAGTAAAGTTGGACTCGTATGTCTTAATGAATGTGTGTGATATTTCTTTTTTTCTCTTTCATCTGCATCTTTAAATAGTTCATTAAGTTCATTTTTTATTATAACTTGTACGGCTCTTTGAGAGATTCTTTTATTTCTTGAACTTAAAAATAAAGCATTGTAATCAATATTATCTTTTCCAATTTGTGGTCTAACTTCTAAATAAGTTTCAATAGCTTCACAAACTGCATCATCTAAATATAAAATTCTTTCTTTATTTCCCTTGCCATGAATTCTTACTGTTTTCTCACTACTATCAATTTTTAAATCAGAAAGATTTATACCAACTAATTCAGAAAGTCTTAACCCGCAATTTAAGAAAATACAAGTAATTGCATAATTTCTTATCCTGTATCGTACATCTGAATTTATTGTATTTGATAGTAACTGTTTACTTTGAGAAAGGCTTAAATGTACTGGAAGTCTTTTATTAGTTCTAGCACACTCCATATTTAAAGTAGGATTGCTTTGTATAAGATTATTTACTTCTAAATATTCATATAGTCTTTTTGCTGAAGCTAATTTTCTATTTCTTGTTCTACTATCATTTTTAAGTCTATTTGCTAGAAAAAACATATAATCGTTTAAATCTGTTTTTCTTATTTTAGATAAATCTTCAATTGTTACATCTATTATTTGTATTTCTTTGAATTCTTCTCTAGTTATTGTTTCAACTTTTTTATTGTCATATAAAAATAATTTAACGAATCTAAACAAAGTTTTTAAATCATAATAAGTTTCATCAGTTGTTGTTTGTGCGCCAGATTCAATATATCTTTTATATTTTAAAAAATTATTAAGAAATTCAGGACTTTCTTTTTGCTTATTTAAAAAAGACATACTTAAAACCTTCTTTCTTGTAAATATTTTTGTTTGTCATCAATTTAGCACATTTTCATTAGAAAAAAAAAGGTGCAAATTTTTTTATTTTTCAAATTTGCACTCTTGACTATTTTTTATTTTTGTGTCTTTTATTAAATTTCTTTTCATTATATTTTTTTAAGTATTGAAGTTGTTCTTCATCTTCCATCCTTTGTTCTTCTTCAGATTTATTCATGTTTCCTCCGATAATAATAAAAATAGCAATTAAACCGAACAATATCATAAAAATTATCAATATAGTCATTGAAATAATATCTAACATAATTTATACCTTCTTTATATTAAAATATAGGAGAACTATAAAATTCTCCTACATTTTTTATATTTACTCATTTATATTTTATATGGATATTAGTTAATATTTGTCCTCGACATCCCTTAACTTGTGGGAATATATTAGATGGTAGGTTGCTACACTACTCCACTTGTTCACCTTGTATTGTCCCCAATACATTTTGCTATTTCAGGTACTTGTCCGACTATGTCGAACCTACGCTCAAGGCTTGCGACGGATCATAATATATTAAGTATTACTTCAACGCTCGAACTATGACTACGCAGGTGTTTCACTCTTACCAATTCTTTGAAGTGGCAAACTTCAATATATTATAGACATTTTAAGCCCAATAAGTTTAGCAAGAGATTTGTATCTAACAAATGTATATTTACTTGTCAATGTGCAACATACCAGAAGAATTTTTATATTCTTCTAATAATAAGGACTTCATGACAAGAATTATTTTGGACATTTTAATTATTTTTTTCTATTTTTTGATAGACTTATAAAAATTTTAAAACATATTTCTTGTTTCAAATCTTCATCAAATTTTCCATTAACATAGCAATTATTATTTATAAATGAGTCCATTTGGTTTATTATGCTTTCTATTTCTTCATTAGTAAGATTATAATTATTAAATAATTCGTTATTCATTAAAAAGACCTCCAATCTTCTTTAAAACTCTTGATAAGATTTTGTATTCATAGTTTTTATTTTTAAATAAATCTCTTTTAAAATCATCAAAATTTTCAACATTTGCAACAGCTTTTTTTAACACATTGAATTCTTTTCTAGTCAAATATGGTTTTGCAATTCTTAAAAGTTCATCTATGTAAAATTGATTTTCAATGCTTTCTATATCTGAATATGTTGGAATATCTGATATTGAATCTATTGATTCAAATTTTGCAATATCTTTCCTTCTTAATAATTTTGAAAAATAGCTTCTTTTTGTATTCATAATTGTTGTGATTAAAACTTTTCTTTCATTTTCATTTAATATATATTCTTTCATAAAAATAAACCTCCTAATTAACTTGAATTTGATTTTCAAGTTGACTAGGAGGCGCTCTTGCTCTATTAGAACTTAATAAACATATCGGTAGTAACCAAAAATAAATCTGCCCAAAAGAACATAAACATAAATGTTCATTTGAGCAGATTAACTCCATTATTTTTTTTAAGTAAATTATGTATTTAATTAAGTTGTTTTGTAAAAATAAATAATAGAGAATCAATTCAACCATCTTTCAAACTTGTGTAGGTCTGCTGTTTTCTTTATTACTCTTCTAAAGTAACTCTCATATTATTTATCAAATTATGTAGTATAAACTTATTATATTAGTAAAATAAAAATATTGTCTTTTTTGGTATTATTTTGGTATATGGTTGGTATCTAATTGGTACAATTTTATGTCGATTTCTATTTGATTAGACAATAAAATGTAATCATAATGTATGATAAATTATGATAAAACATGATAAAATGTAGTATATTTTGTCGAACATTGTCGAAATCTTGAGAGCCTGTAACCGTTGATTTATAAGGCTTTTTATGATATAATATAAATGGTTATATTAAACAGAATATCGAGAGGAAAAAGAAAATTTGAAGAAAGTTGTTGTAGTTTATGATAATTTGTTACATAAGCCAAAACTTCATAACTTGACTTCTTTTGAGAACGCAAATAAATATGAATATGAAGATATATTTATAACTGAATATAACGATATTTATAATGTTTTTCTTGATTCAACGCCAGATATCTATATAATAAATGTGAGTTTTAATGATTATGAAATAATAGAAAAAATTGAGAAAACAGCTAAATTTGCTAAAAAGTGCTTAAAACTAATTGTAATTACATCCGATTCAAAATTAAGAGATATATTATATAAATCAAAAATACCAGATAGAATATTTTCAGAAAATATTGCAACTGATGTATTAGAAGCAACTATAATAGAGCTTGCTAATATTCCCCTATTTAGTAATAAATTTTTATATGTTGATTTAATAAATAAATTTGAATTAAAACCATATTCTCCTACAACTGAACACTTTTTTAAAAGTTTACAAATAGCGTGTTCAAATCCTTTTTTATTAAGTGGTCATATAAATAATATATATTATAGCATAAGTAAAGAGTATGATATTACAACTGAAGCAGCAAGAAAGAGCATATATAGAGTGATTGAATCTGCAAGACAAAGTTCTGATAAAGAATATTTAACTTCTATTTTTGGAAATAATAATCTAAACAATATAAGTCCTTCAAGATTTCTTGAAGTTATTACATGGAAATTTAGAAATGAAAAAAGATAGCTTAATCGCTATCTTTTTCGCTTATAAATTGCTGTTTGTTAATTACAATTATACACATAAAAATTCATTTTATCTGAATTCTCGACTTTGGAATATCTTAATTTTTTAATTTCTTCTGGTGCTTCTTCAACTGCACCTTCATATAAAATTTCTGTATTTTCAAATATAACTCTTATATCTAATGCTCTTACAGAGCCAATTGTTAGATATGCTTTTCGTTCTTGATTTTCCATAATAATATACCCCTTAAAATTGCATTTTTTCATTCGACCTTATTCACTACTTTTAGGCAAATTATAATATTCTCCTTTATATTTCAAAATTTTAATATTTTCATCTAATTTATCAGTATTATATGGTAGCAATGTATTTATATTCATTTGTGCATCAATCATCGTTTCTATATTTTCATTTAATCTATTGTAAGCCCACTCTTTATTGATTCTTCCAATAGTATTTCTTCTTATTTCAAAAAAATTAGCTTTTCTTCTATGTTCATCCTTGTTTATTCCGAACTTTTTACAATAAGTTTCGTGCCAATTATCTAATTTTTCATTTATTGTATTAGTAAGTTTTAAACATTTATTATATTGACTATGTGAAGATTTTGATGTTTCATTTCCATCCGCTAGAACATATCTTAAATCTCCAATTTCAGCTAATAATCTTGTTAATATTTGTTGTCTTACTGACCATTTCTGAATGTCTTTTGTATTTCTTTCATAATTTTTATAGTTTAATTCATCTTTTAAAAGTTCTGAAATGCTTACATTTGCTTGTGATAGCAATTCTACGCAACTTTCTTCGGCTCTTGATATTTCATCATATCTCTTATCTTTGGAAAAATTGTTAGTTAAAATATCTTCTCTATTTTCTAATATTTCTTCAATTTTTGATACAATATATATTAGCTTTCCTTTATATTGAGCATCTAAAAAATTGGAAATACTATCTATATCGTGTTGAATAGTTTCTAATTTTTCATTTATTTCATTCATATAGTATTGACCAACAACCATAGAAGCTGCATTGAATCCAGCATTCACTAAAGCATCTTTTCCTACATTAGCAATCATTTGATCTTCTCTTATAAATTTTGTATTTTGAGTAATTTTTCCATTTATCGCTTGTGTTCCTAATAATTCATTAGTTCCCCTAACTTTCATCATATTTTCTGTTCCACTTCTAGCAGCAGAAAAGAAAGCTCTATTACTATTTAATGCAGTATTTGCGTTTTTTAAATTTTTTCCTATCATAACAGATTTTGAAACTGAATTATCTAAAACTGATATGGCATTTTTAACTTTTGCATCAACTATTTTATTCTTTTCTGCTGGTATTAAGGCAGAATTTTCTATTATTTGAATATCAGGAAGCATGTTTTTATCATAAACAGATAGGCTAATTTCTTTTTTTACTTCTTTTTTAGTTTCTTTACTTTTTCTATTATAAAATGTAAAGATAATTATTCCAATAATTAAAACAAGTAGAGCAATTATTATATATATTTCCATACTAACACCTCTTAACTATATTTTTTACTTAAGCTATATTATTTATTTATATTACTTTTTCTATATTTTCTTTTAATAGATTAAATCTATTAAGTGTATCAGCATTTTTACCGCAATATTCTCTATCTATTGTTTCGTTAGGTTCATAATTTATTGGAATATTATACAAATCAAATTGGTCTTTAGTTAAGTCTATATAGTGTCCATTTATTTTATTAAAATAATGTGTTCCTCCCCCACTTACTTTTATTTTGTGAATTGTGCCTCCAAATAAGTCATATACAAGAGTGGCGGTTATTGCACATTGTCCATAGGTTGGATCATTTGATTTGTTATACTCTGGGTCATTTTGTGCTGAAGGATATGCACTTTCTTTTGTCCAAGCTTTTAATAAAACTCCGAATAAATCATTAAGTGTAGATATTTCTTTAAATAATTTATTTACTACTGGCATTTCTCCAAATTCTTCTCCATAATAATAAATATCTCTTCCTGATTCAGTCTTAAATTTACCTTTATTTTGTTCAAATGGGTCGTATTTTTCATCTTCTTCAGCTACTTGTAATAATTCACTATTATTATTTGCAAAATTATACAACTCTTCTTCATTCTTGAATCTGTTAGTCGTTATATATGTATGCTCTATTTGAGTATCATCATCTCTTCTTTTGCTTACTTCTATATGTTCGCCCATAAGTTCAGCTTGTAATACAACTGTTTGAACAGCTTCATCTGCCTTTGTTGGTGGATAATGATATTTTCTTAATAGTCTTTTTATTTCTCTTCTCATAAAAGCTCTGGCTGATTCTTTTTTCTCCCAATCAACTGTTCTGTTTTTTCTAACTGTTTCTGTAAGCTCATGAGCTAATTGTATTAAAACTTCATCTTGCATTTCTTTTAATACATTAGGGTCTTTTACAAGAGCATCATAAAAAGCGTATTCATCATCGGTTAATCCTTTTTCTTTTCCTTCATTTTTTGCATTAACAACTTCTTTTGAAAGATTTAGTAGCTCTTCAATGACTTCTGCACTTGTTATTAAGCGGTTATTATACTTTCTCATTATTTCAGCCATTTTTTGAGAGAATAGTTCCGATTTAACTAAATTAGTTCTTTTGAAAACTTTAATATTACCATCTATAAGTCTTTTTAATAATTCGGCTGCAATATTTTTATTTTTTGATTTTTTAATACTATCTAGGTATTCTTCTGATAATATTGAGATTTCTGGATTATTTCTTTCAGCTGCTTTAAAAATATCAATTATACCATCTTCTTGAATAGCTTGTTCTAATACTGTTAAAATTCTTTGATTTACCTCTGTGGTTGTCAAATGACCTTTTCCAGTTATCTTATTAACGCCAACTTTTACACCTTTAAAAAATTCTACTTCTAATTTTGTTTGCTCATCTAATATAGATCTAGCAAGAGTTTCAGCTTGAGATAGTGCTGTCGCTTCTGTAATAAAGTCTTTTTTTTCTTCTTCTTCTTTAGAAAGTATATAATTGATTCCGTCTGCAAGCGTTTTTAATCTTAATTGATTTGAACTGCTAAAAAATGCTTGATAATCAAAACCATAAAAGAAATCTTTCATTACTTCTAATTTTTCTTTTACAATTACATAAGCTGCTGTGATGTCTGGAATTTTATCTCTATCTCTATTTGTATATTCATTTAAAGCATTTCTTAAATCTGCTCCAATGCCTATATAATCAACAATAAGTCCTGCTTCTTTATCTTTATATACTCTATTAACTCGAGCTATTGCTTGCATTAAGTTATGACCTCTCATAGGTTTATCTATATACATTGTTGCAAGGTCTGGAACATCAAATCCTGTTAGCCACATATCGACAACAATTACTATTTTTAAACTGCTCTTTTCTTCTTTAAATTCAACAGCTAAATCATCTCTATATTTTTTATTTCCTACAATATCATGCCAATCAGTAGGATCATCGTTATTATCAGTTAAGACAACTTTTACTTTGTCTTTCCATTCTGGTCTTTTTTCTAATATTTCTTTATATAAATTTATTGCTATTTTTCTAGTCATGCAAACAATCATAGCTTTTCCATTAAGTATATCTTCTCTTTGTTCGTAATGCTCTATAATATCTTTTGATAGCATTTCTAAACGGTCTTGAGCGCCTATAACAGTTTCAAGTTTAGCAAGTTCTTCTTTAGATTTTGTTACTGTTTCAACATTTGCTTCATCGTTTTCAATTATGTAGTTATATTCATCATCAATTTCTTTAAGAACACTTTCGTCAAGCTTTAATTTTGCAACTCTATTTTCATAGTAGATAGGAACTGTTGCATTATCTAATACAGCTTGGGTCATATCGTATATATCTATGTAATCTCCAAAAAGAAGCCTTGTATTTTTATCAGCATACTCTATTGGAGTTCCTGTAAATGCTATGAAAGTAGCTTTTGGTAGACTATCTCTCATTTTTTTAGCATAACCTGTTTGAAATTCTCCAGTTTTTTTATTGAATTTCTTTTCTGTGCTATATTGACTCCTATGAGCTTCGTCAACTATGAATATTATATTTTCACGATCAGAAATTATATCGTCCCCTTCTTCAAATTTTTGTATAGTCGTAAATATAATTCCTCCTGCATTAACGCTTAATAGTTCTTTTAATTTTTTTCTGTTTGCTGCATGTTGAGTTTTTTGTGGTAGTATTTCTCTATTGGTATTTGCAAATGTTTCATATAATTGATTATCTAAATCGTTTCTGTCTGTTAAAACAACAATGGTTGGATTGTTTAAACTTGGGATTTTAGATAATTTTCCAGTATAAAATACCATTGCAAAACTTTTTCCAGAGCCTTGAGTATGCCATACAACACCTGCTTTTCCAGTATGTTCATCTAAAGCTTTTAATGTGCTTTTTATTGATTTTTCTACTGCAAAATATTGATGATATCCTGCAAGTATTTTAATTCTTCCTTTTTCTTTATTTTGAAATAATATAAAATTGCTAATAATATCAATTAGTCTATCTTTTCTAAATACACCATTTAACAATACATCTATTTGATTTATATTATCTTCAGGTTTTTCTCCGTTTTTAGACTTCCATGTCATAAATCTATTAAAATCTGCTGTTATAGTTCCAATTCTTGCATTTATGCCATCACTAATTACACTAAAAGCATTATAATAAAATAATGTTTTTATATCTTCTTGATAATTTTTTATTTGATTATAGGCATTTTCGATAGTTGTATCTTCATTTATTGCATTTTTTAACTCAAAAACAATTAGAGGGATTCCGTTTATAAATACAACGACATCAGGTCTTTTTTCCTTATATTCAATTACTGTATATTGGTTTAATACTTGAAATAGGTTATTGTCTATATTTTCTTTATCTATTAGTTTAGCAACAAAAGTTTTATCTCCTTCAATAGGAACTTCAACACCTGCATATAACATGTGATAAAATTCATAATTAGCCTCTACTAAATCAATAGCGTGAAAGTTTCTTATTTTTCTATAAACTTCATCAGCAATATCTTCAGTTATGCCTTTATTTATTTTATATAGAGATTCATAAAATACATCTTTTAGTATAGCTTCTTTGTAATCTCTTTCAATATCAGGTGCATACTGATATTCATAGCCTAATTCTTTTAATTGTTCAATTATAGCTTGTTCAACATTATCTTCTTTGAACATCTTTCTATTCCCCCTATCTTGTTTGTTCTTTCGTGTTTACAAATAACAATTTGTATGACTAAATTTCGACTTTATCTAGGTCTATTTCCCCATTCATAAGTTTTGGTAGTAATGTATCTCGTAGTTGCTCTAAATTTCTTATTTTGATTTTGTTTATATTGATTCTTTCTTTTAATGTTTTGTATGAATTATTGAATTTATCAATCATTTCTTTTGTTGGATATGGTATTTCTATCATCCCAAAATCATTATAGTTTAGGGCTTGTCTTACTGATCCAGAGGCTCTTAATGTTACTTCAGCATTAAATTTTTTTGATTTAAAATAGAAATCAAAAAAATCTATATAATCTTTATCTACTGAAAAAGTAATATATACAGGACTTACACAGCAATTAAAATCAAATGTATTTAATCCTATTGAACCTATATTTATTCTTGCAGGATTGTAAGCAAAATCATATTTATTAACATTTAAGTATTTTCCAATATCTTTACTATAAACTTGTTTATCAAAGTAATCATCTGATAATACTAAATTACCAGTATTAACAGCAGATAGAACCTTATATTCTTTGCTTTGGTCTATTTTGTTTCTGTTATTAGTTGTTACATCACTTAATTGTTTTGTTTCATAATTGCTCGTATATTTTTCATTTTCAAAATATTCTTGATAAAGTGCTTTTCCTATTGCATACAAATTATTATTTATCTGTGTTTATTTGTAAATTATGCTACTAGCAAATTATTATTTGTATGCGTATTATTCGTTATTTTAGTTTCTATTAAGTCTAAAATATAAATAATTTTATTAGTATCAGATATAAATTCTGGTATTTGAATAGGAAGTTCCCTTAAATTATTGAGTGTTATATATTGTTGTGTACTTCCAGCTAATAAAGAATTTATATAGTTTTTCATTTTCGGAGTTTTTAAGTAGTAATATAGCCATTTACTTTTTTGTTCATCTTTAATTTTGAACAATCCTATATTTTTAATTGCATAATTTGGTTCATAATTGACTCTATGTATCAGCCCTATTGTACCAATCATACTATATAATATATCGTTTTTTTCAACCAAACTTCTTTCATTTACTTTATCATAATCTTTTTTAGAAATATTTGAAGCATTTTGTAAATCTAATCCATATTCTTTAATATTTTTTGAAGTTATTAGTTTATACCCTTTTTCTACTTTTTTAGGAGAATCGTGAGTTCCATCTCTAACCGAATCACAATACTCATTTGCTTTTAAAGTTTTAAATTTCATAACCTATCGCTCCTAACATTTTTTTTAACTCTATATTAAGAGCTTCTTCTTCTTTTAATTGTTCTGATAATTCAGCTGTAAGCGTTTTCATTTTCTCTTCAAAAGGAATTCCATCGCCTTCATCTTCTGGAGTTCCAACATATCTACCTGGAGTAAGAGCATAATTATTTTCTTTTACTTCATCAATAGTTGCGGATTTGCAAAAGCCTAATTCATCTTCATAATTAGAATCATTTCTCCAGTTATGATATGTTGTGGCTATTTTTGAAATATCTTCTTCAGTAAGTTCTCTAACTTTTCTATCTATCATTGAACCTAAATTTCTAGCATCTATAAATAAGATTTTATTTCTTGTTTTTTCATCTCTATTTCTTCGCATAATCCATAAAGAGCAAGGAATTCCAGTAGCATAGAATAATTGACTTGGCATAGCAACTATACATTCAACTACTCTGCCTTCAATCATATTTTTTCGTATTTCCCCTTCCCCACTTGAATCGCTTGCTAATGCTCCATTTGCTAATACTGTTCCTGCAACACCATTTTCTGGGTTTAAATGATGAATCATGTGTTGTAACCATGCATAATTAGCATTTCCAACTGGAGGAATTCCATATTTCCATCTAACATCATCTCTTAATTTATCTCCGCCCCAATCTGAAATATTAAAAGGAGGATTTGCTAATATAAAATTAGCTTTCAAGGATTTATGTAAGTCATTATGAAATGTATCTGCGTTTCTATCTCCTAAATTGCCTTCTATTTGTCTAATAGCAAGATTCATTTTTGCAAGTTTCCATGTTGTTGGATTTAATTCTTGACCATATACAGAAACTTCTCTTGAATTTCCTTGATGTTTTTTTACAAACTCATAAGACTGTACGAACATTCCACCAGAACCACAACAAGGGTCATAAACGATTCCTTTATATGGTTCTATCATTGAAACTAAAGTTCTAACAATACAAGAAGGTGTATAGAATTCTCCACCATTCTTACCTTCAGCAGAAGCAAATTTACTTAAGAAATATTCATATACTCTTCCTAACATGTCCACTTCTTTAGCTCTATCTGTTCCAATCTCTAAATTTGTAAACAAAGTAACAAGTTCTCCTAATCTTGTTTTGTCAATTTCAGGTCTAGAATAGTTTTTATTTAATACATTTTTTAATCTTGGATTCTCTTTTTCTATTAATTCCATAGCCTTATCTATTACTTGTCCTATTTCTGGGCTGTTGGTATATTTTATTATTTCTTCCCATCTTGCTTCTTTTGGAATCCAGAAAACATTTTCTGAAAGATATTCGTCTTTATCTTCAGGATCGGCATATTCATCTTTTGCTATTTGTTGTTGTCTTACTTCAAATGCATCAGAAACATATTTTAAAAATATTAAACCTAAAGCAACATGTTTATATTCTGAAGAGTCCATACTCCCTCTTAATTTGTCAGCAGCTAACCATAATTTATCTTCATACCCAAGCAATGTGCTTGATTCTTTCTTTGCCATTATTTATTCCTCCAATTTATTATAATGAGCCTTTTAGTGTTAGTCCTAATAGCTCTAATTCAACTTCAATTTTATTTATTTCGTTTTGTAATAATCCCATATCTTTTAATTGAGTTTTTTTATATTTACTTAATTGTCCTAATGTTGTTATTTCATTTTCTTTTAGTGTATCTAAAGCTTTTTGATTCACATCTAATCTATCTACGAATTGTTTAAAATACTTGTTATTTTCCACTTATTTTCTCTCCTTTATCGCAACTAATAATTGGTTTTCTTCTACTTTATACTTTTTTCCTTCGTAGATATAATTTTGTCCTGTTCTATAAATCTTATAGTTATTATTTTCTAATTTTGTCGCTACTAAATGAAGAAAATTTAATGTTTCTTCAGGTGTCAAATTAAGTTTTACTCTTAACTCATAAAAAGTAAAAACAATGTAGTTGTTGTTTTCTTTTAGTTTGGCATTTAGATATAAATCTATTTGTTGTAAACTCATTAAATTCACTCCATTCGCCTTTCTTTTTTACCAGATAAATTATATCAAAAAACAAAAAAAATGTCGATAGTTTTTAAACTTAAAATTTACTGTAACCAAAAAATAATATAACCTTATCACTCTGAACAGACTAATAAGGTTACTTGATTATCTATTTATTTTATCTTTTAAATATTGGTACATATAAGAACATTCCAACATATTATTCTTTAGTTGTAACTGTGCATATTCAAAAAACTTTTCTCTGTATCTTTTTGGCATTTTACTTAAATCGCTAAATAATTTAGATAATTCATTATTTACATCTTTATAATTCTTATCAGAAATATATTGCATTGCATTATTATTCATAATATCTATTGCAACATTAACATTTGATTCACTGAAACTATAATATAAATGCTTTGTAAGTTTGGTTTCATTTCCATTTGCAATATTTCCAATTTCAATTGCTAAATCAATATCTTTATCTAAAATAAAGTAAGAATATGCATGTATTCCTTTTTGACAACAAGTTCTTTCTATATCGTAAGTCGGATATCCTGAATGTATTATAAAAATAGGTTGAAATTTAGTAACATCGTCCTGAATTTCTTTTATTATATCCGTTGCAGGTTTATCTTTTTTTAGCTCATTTGTTAATACTATATAAGGTTTATACTTTATAATTGCCTCTTTCATTTCTTCACTATTATTTGTTTCTACATCTATTATTTCAATGTTTATATTATTTTTTTCAAGGTCTTTCTTTAGAAAGCCGACTTGTTCTTTATGAGTATTAGCAATTAAAATTGTTTTCTTTTCCATTATTACTACCACCTTTTTTACTTTATTTATTATAACACATGTATTTAATATTATCAACCTATTTATGCTCATATTATGAGTAAATGTATCTAGTATTAAAAAATGAATAATACTTATATAATTTATTCATAATACGAGTGTAAGGAGGTTTAACTATGAGTGCAATAGATAGGTTATATGATATCAATAATAGAACTACTAAAAAATCAGTAAATATAGATGATTCTCTTTATAAAAAACTTATACATTTTACACAAAACAAATTTGACGCTACTGTTAGTGATTTAATAAATGTTGCTATTGAAGATTATTCAGCTAAAGGAAATCCTACTTTTTATGGAAAACCAGAAAATGAATCTGTTACTTATAGAAGTATAATGCTTCGTGAAGATAATATAGATTGGCTTTATAAAGTTTCAAAGAAAACAGGTATCTCTATAACTAGATTAGTTAATGCTGCTATTAAAGCATTTATTGAAAAAGTAAAATAAAAATATACTAACTCAAACTAATTGCTTGAGTTATTTTTTATTAAGCGTACTTTTTTTCAAGTACAACTTTATTATTTTCAATACTAATTTCTAAAGTTTCTCCCTCTTTTATTCCTAATTGTTTTCTAACATCAATTGGAATTACTATTCTTCCCAACTCATCAACTTTTCTTAAAACTTTTATCATTCGTACAATCTCCCTATATTATATTTAATACTTTTTGTATTATTTTGTTATTATATAGTATATTGTTTGTCGAAGTCTATCATAATTTGTCGAAAAAAATAAAACCTAACTTGAGCATTTTTTCCCCAATTTAGATTACTTTTTTATTCTTTAATTGTATTAAGTTATACTTGAATCTATTTCTTGAATAGATTGTATTCTATTTGAGCCAAATCCTAATATTTGAACATCATCTTTGTTGTAGGTTCTTTCTCTGCACTCATCTCCTGAATTTCCTTCTATCGTATGAATTGTACGGCTTTCAAAATCATAAGATTTAACAATTCCGACATGATCTGAAATACCATCTTGTTCTCCTGTTGTTTTATTCTTCCAATCAAAAAATATTATATCTCCTGAAACAGGAAAAAATTCATTACTATTTTCAAACCATAGTCCTTTTTCTTTGTACCAATTTATGCCATCAGTACATGCTGAAAATTTTGGAGTCTTTCCTTCTTCTATATATCCGACTTGATCTGCACACCAAGAAACAAAACAAGCACACCATTCTACTCTTGAATCAAATCCATACCAACTCCAGTACGGATCTCCTCCAGTTACACCTATTTGAGTTTGTGCAACCGCAACTATATCATTATTCCACAATTCTTTTGTATCTTCATCTCCTCCAGAATTAAATAAAGCTAAAATTCCTCCAAATAAACAAATAACTAATATTATAATAATGGAAATCCATCCACCTGCAATTAGTAGTTTTATAAAGGAAGCAGTAGTTTTTACAACTGTTTTAATAAGCTGAATAGTAAATTTTGTAGTAGTTTTTAACGCTTTTAATGTTTCTTGAGCTGCTTTTTTAGTAATTTGAATTGCTCTCTTTGTATTTCTGGCTGTTTCTTTAGTAGCTTTAATTGAACTTTTCGTAACCTTTTCAGTTGTTTTAATAGATTTAGAAGTAAGCCTAACAGCATTTTTAGAAGTTTTAATGCTATTTTTTATACTTTTTAGATTTTCTTTTGATTTAATTAGTCCTTTAGTCTTTTTGATAGATGTAATATAAGATTCAACTTTATTTTTGGCTTTTATCATATTTTCTTTTGTATCTTTAACTGATTTTATTCCCTGCTTATTAAATTCTTTAGCTCCTGTTCTAGCAATTTGCCTTTCTTCATTCTGAATTTTACTTGCAGCATACTCATTGCTTGAATAAAAATTATCCTTATAAGTATTTTCGGATTTATCTTTAATACTTATAACATTTTCTTTTAATCTTTCAGTTCCAACTCTAACTTTATCTAAAGCTTTAACAGTTCCTCTGACTTTTGTTTTTATATCTGCCATAAATCCTCCCTTCTAACAAAAAAGAAGCCGATTTCTCGACTTCTAAAATGTTTTAATCTAATTATTATAAATATCGTCATGTATTATATTTATTTTTTATATCGCTTTCTTTATTGAAACATTTATCTAATACTTTATAAAATCTTTTTCTGTTATTCATTACTATTTAATACCTCATTAAACCTATTACACATTTCTTCTATGTAATCATATTTTTGTAAATCTTTAATCCATTCTTTATTTATATTTTCGAGTCCGTAATAAATTCCAGATAATCCACCTACGCAAGCTCCTGTGGTATCTGAATCTCCTCCCATATTTATTGCTGCTACAATAGAACGATTAAAGGTATCTGTATTAAGTAATATCCAAATGGTAGCTTCTAAAGTATGTAATACATATCCAGAAGTTGATATGTCATCCATTTTATATTTTGCTATATCGTTTTTTATTAGGCGCTTATAAACATTTTGGCATCCCTCTGAAAAGTATTCATAATTTATTTTTCTTATACTTTTATAGGCTTGCTTAATATTTTTTCCTGAAAGTAATTCTAGTGCAAATTTTACATATATATAGCAACCCATTACACTTATTTCATGAGCATGCGTAATTGAAGAAACTTTTTTTATTGTTTCATATATTTCTTTATCGTTATAATTTTTTGAAAAGCAATAGTAAGCTACTGGAAGAATTCTCATTAAAGAACCATTTCCATTATCTGATTCCGTATTACCTCCGCATTCTTCAGGATTTAATTTTCCTTCTTCAAGTCTTGCAATAGATCTTAAAGTAGTTCTTCCTATTCCAAACATCTGACCTGTTGGAGTATATTTACCTTTTTCTCCCCATGCTATAAAATTTTGACCTATATCAAATAAATCAATATCATTTTTATTATTTATTGAATCAATAAGAGCTAAATTTAGTGAAGTATCATCAGACCAAGAACCTTTAGGCATGTGATGACTTTGTTCTCCTAACATAACAGTTACAGGATTATTTATTAAATCTTCTCTTTTTAAGAATTCTAAAGGAACTCCCATAGCATCGCCTATTGCTAGACCAATAATTCCACTTTTAGAATCAATCATTCCAATTCCTCCCAATCAAAATTTAATATATCTGAACCGAATAACAACCATCTATTATATGTTTCGTAATGTTGTAATTCTTGAATTTTTTCTTCAATATATGAATAAGGACTGATCATCATAATTATCACTTCCTATTATTTTTTTGCTCTTCAATATATTTTTCTGGATTATATACTTCATAACAATCTGGGAAACAATCACTATTTTTGACTAATATATAACCCCACCATTCATCATATTTTTCTTTAAGCTCAACCTTTTTTGCCATTAAATCCTTAAATGTTATTTTGTTATTTCTATTTTCTTGAAGAAACTTTAGAAACTCTAGTTCTCTTTTTTTACCTCTAAAATCATATATTACACTTTTAATGTTTTTTTCATCTGTGCCTTGTGATTTTAATTCTTCGATTATTTCTTTTTCATGAGGCTTTAAATAAATTGGTAATGACATATTAACACTTCCCATATAAACCTATTTATGCTCGTATTATATCAAATAACCTCAATTTTTACAAGTAATACAGATATTTTATTGTCCACTAAATTTTCTTTGCTACTACTACCATTCTTCCATTATTTAGAGAATATTCACAAGTAGAAAGAGTAATAAGTTTATCTCTATAATTTGCTGCATCTTCAGTATTATAAAATGATAATTCTCGACATTGTTCTACAAAAGAATTATAATCTGTTTCTGAATAAGCATTAAAAAAGTTATAGTATTTGAATCCTCCCTTATTAACAGTAGTTTTAAAACAAGCTATAATTTTATATTCTTCTTCTATTGTTTCAGTTCCTTGTAATTTATATAGTTTAATTGTTTTGTGATTCAAATAATAGTCATAACTTTTATATTTATCTAAATCTGCAAACATCATTCCACTTTTAATATGATGACCATATATAATTAAGTTATCACTTGAGTTTATATTGCAATAATCTGCTAAAAAAGGTGTTCCATAAGTTGAATATTCTTTATAAATATTTCTTCTTAAATAGTATTCTGAATTTTGCATTACAGGATAGTTTATATTTGTTCCGTCTATTTTGAGCCATGCAACAATATCATTATTGATAGAATATAAATTAAATAAATCTATTTTATCTTTAGCTTCTTCTTGATTATTTTCTGAAGATTCTTCAACTATTATATTTTGTATTTCAGCAAATTCTTCTTGCTGTTTTTTCTCTTGTAATAAATTACTTAATATATAATAACTACTAGCGACTATAATAGCCACTAGCAGAATAAAAAAGAATAATTTAATAAATTTACTAACCTTCATCAAATTCTTCTCCAGGTTTAGTAGTCATCAATTTATACAATTCAGTATTCTTTGGAAATTTATTCTCAAATGGAACGATAGCATTTCCTATTTTTGCAAGTCCTTCCCCTGCTCCTACATTAGTTATATAGCTAACTTCTGTATCAGATATATTAAGTAATTTTGCAAGTTCTAATCTATCTGTACTTGCTTGATTTAGCATAATAATAAATTCACTATTTGCTAACATCGTTCTTGCTGTATGACTTTGTAATAAATCTTCTACATTTTGAGTTATACCAGTACAAAATGCCCCGTACTTTCTTACTCTCTTCCATAAAGTAAATAGAAAATTAGCAGAATATTCGTATTGAAATAATAAATATATCTCATCAATAAATATGTAAGTATTTCTTCCTTTAGCTCTGTTTGAGGTTATTCTGTTTAATATTGAGTCTAATACTACAAGCATTCCTATTGGTTGTAATTGTTTACCTAAATCAAGTATATCATAGCAGATTAAACTATTAGAAGTATCAACATTAGTATTTATAGCAAAAGTATTCAAACTTCCATTAGTAAACAGTTCTATTGCAAGAGCGATTTCTTTAGCTTCAGGTTCATCTTGTTTTAATAATTCTTCTCTAAAATCTTGTAATGTTGGAGCTACACCTTGATAATTTCCTTGTTGATAAATTCTATACACATTTGCAGTACATCTATCAATTATTGACTTTTGTTTTGCTCCTAAATTAGAACTCCCGATAAGTTGTTCGCATAAAGATAAAATAAATTCAGATTTTAATATTACTGGATTTGCTCCATCCCCATAATCTGCATTCATATCCATAGCGTTGATATGATTTTTAGAAGTAGCTGAAATTTTAATCACTTCTCCACCATAAGATTTAACAAGTCTTGAATATTCTCTTTCAGGGTCAATTATTATTATGTCAGCTTTAGGATCTTTTAATTTAATTCCAGTTATTTCATGTTTTGCAGTAAATGATTTACCACTTCCAGATACTCCTAAAATGAACGAATTTCCATTTAAAAGTTGTTTTCTATCTGCAATAATCATATTCTTACTTATAACATTTTGCCCATAAAAAATGCCATTCTCATGTCTAATTTCTTGGACTTTGAATGGCATAAATACTGCAAGACTTTCAGTTGTTAGTGTTCTTAAGGCATCTATTTTTCTTATTCCAATTGGTAGAACTGTATTAAGTCCATCTAATTGTTGGAATTTTAATATTCCTAGCTGACATAAACTTTTCCTTGCTGTTTGCATAACTGTTTCTGTGTCATTATCTAACTCTTTCTTTGAATTAGCAGTAATAACCATAGTTAATACTGAAAGAAACATTCTTTGATCACGAGTAGTTAAATCATCTAAAAATTCTTTGCTTTCGTTTCTCATTTGTTCCATATCATAAGGAATTATAGCGCTAAAATTATTGTTTGCATTTTGTTTTCTTTGCCAATTAGTAATATTAGTTTCAATTCCTAGCCTTCTATTTTCTGCTTCTTTTACTGCCTCATCCATAGGAATAGGAATAATATCTATTGAAAGCATCATGTTTTTATTTAATTCTGTTAATTCTGTTACCATAGAATCTTTTATATAACTTGCATATTCTTTTAAAAATAATATTCTAGCATACCTCTCTCCCATTTTTAAATAATCATTCTCAAATTCCACTGAATCAGGACAAATATAGTCTTTAAAATTATGACCTTTCCTCATAGTCTTTGATAATTCAAAATTAAAAGAAGTTTCTTCCCCTGTTCTATAAAAGTCATGTAATATTCTTAGTCTTTCTTTTGTATCCAATTCAATACATTTTGAACCCAAATTATTAAAATGATTCATTAGGTCTGCTCCAGCTCTTGTGAAATAATTACGAGCTTCTTCTATACTTCTTTTATATACAGAAATAGTTATTATTTTCTCTTGAATTATTTCATTTGCATTTTTAGCTTGATCTATAAGCATTTGATTATATTCTTTTCTGTACTTGTCTAATTCATCATTCTCCATATCTAGTAATATAGTCTTTTCAAAATCTATTTTATTGATTTTTCTATTGTTAATTGTAATTTTTGCAGTAGCTCCAGAATCTAAACTATTTAAAAGTTCCGAATAATCTAAAAACATTGATTCTTTATCTTCACGACTTGCAACTGCATAATTTATATCTATAAATTTATATGATTTTGAATATTTGTTATTTCCTATTAAAAAGATTCCATCTTCCCATAATGCTTTTATAGGAATTATATCTTGAGAACTTCTAGGAACAACAAATTTTTCTTTATCTAATTTGAATATTTTATTTAGTGTCTTCATTTAACTTACCACTCCTTTTATTTTTATTTTTTTCTTTTTTAGGCTTTAGGTTTTTGCGTTCTTTCTTTTTGTTTTGAGGCTTTATTAACCCTTGTTTTAAATCTATAATTGGCTTAAACATTTCGTAGTATATGTTTTGAGCTTTAAATGTTAATTTTTTAGGAACAATAAAATTACTCTTAATCCATGCTCCTATAAATTTTTCAGCAGTCATTCCGTTATATCTAACAAATCCTAACACTGCAAAAGGAACAGCTCCCAATATGCAAGTCCATGAAAGTGTTTCTATTCCCAAAAATGGTTTGAGTAAGAAATATAAAATCACTGCCACTATACATGCCAATATAGAAAAAATGAACTGTCGCATCGACAGTCCAAAAAATATATTTTCAGTAAATTCTCGTATATCTTTATTTATTTTTACTTCCATTATCTTTCGCTCCTTTCTGTGTTTTTGTGTTTTGTATTATTTTCTTCAGAAAGAACTTCTGTAATTTTATCCTTATTATTTTCTAGCCATGCTTCTAATGAATCATATCCAGACTTCATATAATTTTGATATTCTTCAGAATCTATAAACTTATCAATTAAATTTTTACATTTATTAAAAACTACATCGCATTCTGGAGAGGTACTATTTTTAAATGCTTCGTTCATAAAGTCATAACCTAAACAAAAAACATAATAATAAAAATAATCTTTATCTTCCATCTACCTTACCTCCTTATCTAAAGGTTTATAGTATTTCATAACATCTGAAAGATTTCCTAAATGAGTTTCTTCTTCAATTTTTTCTTTACTTATGTTGTTATCCTTGCAATATTTTAAATACTGTTGCATACCTTTTTGATTTTGAATTTCATTAGGTGTTACATTTTCTATATAGCTCCAAATGCCATGATGTGTTTTCATACTTACATAAGCTAATTTGTTTTCTTCTAATTTGCCGAATATATCTTCATCTGCATTAAATTGCCATTCTGCTGAAGGTGTAATTTCTTTAGTAAAAGGATTAACTAAAACTACTTCATCATAATCAGTTGCTACTGCATAAGAATCTGTAATTTCATTTTTGTTTTCAAATATACAATCAACTTCCTTTATTCTATGTTCATGATGATCTCTCAAAATTTCTTTTGTTATTTCTAATACAGCTTTTGTATCGAACTCAATATCTTTTGTTAATCCTCTTGAAATTGCCCATTTTAGACAATAAGAATGTATTTCTTCTTTTGATAATTGTTCCTCTTTAGGCTGTTTTTCATTTAAGTAATTTAGATTATCTTCTAAATCAGTAGCAGACTTAATTTCTTCATCTTTATAATGCTGAAATTCTCTTCCTACAATTTTCCATTTATTGATTATATAGACTCCGTTGTCATAGTTATCTCTGTCTAATTGATTGTATCTGTCTATTCCTATTGAAGTAGAACCTCCAAAGAAATTGCCTATTACTTGACACATTCTAGCCCATCCATAACAATCTGTTTCTGGTGGTCGATAATTCTTCATATCACAATAAGCTAGAAATGTTTCTACGCTTTCTCTTCCTCCATTCCAATGAACATAGATTCCTATTTGTTTATCTTCAGTTGTAATAACTGCTCTGTTTCCCATAAATTGCTCCTTTCCTGCTATCTAGCATCTCTATTTTTCTTAAATTTTTTTATTTTATCTTTTAAATCAAATTGTGGATATGATATATATGTTCTTGAATAATAATTTTTGAAATAATCCTTATTCTTATCTGAATACATATACATCCAGTCATCTGGATTCTTCATTCCTCGTTTTATAGCGTTTTCAAATGCATCATCTGGATTTTCTCTCATCTTAATGCCTTCAAATATACTTCCTTTAGGGTGTACTAAATATTTAATTCCATTTTCTTCTATATGAATAAAATCTGAACTCATATAATACTCCTTTCTTATATTCCCATCATTTCTTTTACAACTCGATCTGACATTCTAATAGTTCCTACCAGAACTAACATATTGAATATAATTTCTCCTATGTATTTCCAAACCATCGTTGTAGCTGAATCTCCTGCATTTACAGCAGGCTGACTCGTTGCAAATAAAGAGAATATAACACAAGCTAATACTATAATTGCTCCTTCTAAACAAACTCCCATATAGCTTTTTAAAAAGCTTCTTCCTATTTGTTCAGTAGGTTGTCCTGCAAAGCTCGAAAGTGGTATAGGAGCTATTGCGGTGTATAAATATAATTTAAAAAACCTTCCATAAACAGTTAATATCATTATGAATGACAATACTGTTATGAAAAGTCCTCCTATAATTGTTACTGCTCCAAGTGGAATTTTGTCGAAAAATCCTACCTTGCCTATTGCATCAATTATTTCTTGTGGTAGAGTCATTGTATTTGCTCCGCCTATACCTGCGGAACTCATAATAGTAGAAACAACTCCTTGCACTATTTTAAATATTGCAAGCATTAGTTCCATTCCATAAGTTACAATACCTTTTGCTATTACAAATCTTATGAATAGTTTTAATGCTTGTTCTGGTCTTTTTATTTCTGCAAAATTTCCCATTGTTCTCATAACTCCTACTACAAAGAAGAGAACTAACAAAGCAAGTCCTATGGCTTGCATAGCTCCGTTAATTCCTACAATAGCGTTCCATATTCCGCCACCTTTAAATTCTTGCGGAGATTGAGAAACTAAACTCCATATTTCTTGCATTTTACTATTCCAAGTATCAAGTGAATTTTGCAAATTTCCTTGAATCCAATCCAAGCTTAAGCACCTCCATTTCTATATGCTTCCATATCAATGTCGCTATCTATTTCATTGCCCCAAGCTTTCCAACCATCAAACTTTTTTCTTGCAAATAATTCAATTCGTGGAATATCTCCAAAAAGTTCAACAATCTTATCTCTAATTTCGTCTGGCTTTCTGCTGTGTTCTCTTCGCTCTGAAATAATAACGCTCGAAACTTTATTACTAACAGGCTTCATCTGTCCTTTTACTCCTAATAAACAAACTTCACAATTAGATTTAGTATAATAACCAACCCCAAAACAAGGTTTTTTATCATTCTTATTTGTTTTGATCCAACTAAAGCCTAAAGTCTTATAACTAAAACCCCATTCTTTAAACATCTTTATTTGTTCATCTAACAAAGGGAATGTTACCCATAGGAATAAAGCACAATTTTCATCAGCTAATTCATTTATAGGAAGATTCTTTATTTCTTCCATAGTCATTAAATTATAATGAGCTGCAGCTCCGCCTCCAAACTTACTATGTATATTTCTACTTCTGTATTTCCAAGGCGGATCAGCATAAATAATATTGAATTTTTCCATAATATTTTAAAGGCGAGTTTTAGCTCGCCTTTCTTCTACCCTCCTGTTATTAGTGATAATATTTCTTTAGCAAATGTAATAACGATTCCTCCTGCAAGTGTCATTATTCCATTAGCTCTTTGTGTTGGATCGTGAGATTTTAAACTCATACCTACTTGAACTATTCCAAATCCTAGAATAATCATACCAACAGCTCTAATTAAACCGAATACAAAATTCGACAAATTATTTACAACTGCGATAGGATCGTCAGCTGCAAATACATTACTTGCTTGTAAAACAAATAGCAATACTACATAGAATACTATGAATGCTATTTTCCAACCTGGATTTTTTACTTTAAATTTATTTTTTATATTTTCTTTCTTCATCTTCAATTATCTCCTTTACAAATTTTTCTACTTCTTCTTCAGATAACAATTCGTAATCTGATTTCATCTCGTGTACTTGTTTAGAATTCTTAATATTTTCAATATCACTATAATTAAATGAAACGCTTGCAATAGCGTTTTCAGTTATTCCATGCTCATAAGGTTTAGCTCTTCCATTAGCTGTAAGTTCAATATTAGGGTGTTGTAACATGTTGTATTTAAAATCCATAACTGGTCTTTCCCCACGAATAAAAAGTAAGGCGTACTTGTTATCAAGCATCCTTACTTCATCTGGAGTCATAAGCTCTCTACCTGTATTTTGAATATTTGTTGTATAGTTGCCATGTTGTCCATAACTTCTGCTATAAGTATCCATATCTATTGTTTCTTTTCCTAGAAGCTCACTACAATATTTATGCGTTGATTGTTCGTTTCCTCCTAAATATAAAAATGTATCGCAGTTTCCTACTATTGATTCCCATTGCTTTTCAAATAAGGCTTTAAGCTGCGCCAGATTTTGTAGAATAATTGAAACAGAAACATTTCTAGATCTCATAACAGATAAAATTTTATCAAAATCATCTGGTAGAGAAACATTTGCGAATTCATCCATAACAAAATGAACATGAATCGGAAGACTACCACCATATTTATAATCAGCGGTATAAAATAATTGTTGAAATAATTGAGTATATAAAATGCTAACTAAAAAATTAAATGAAGTGTCGTTATCTGGAATAATTGCAAATAATGCGGTTTTCTTCTCTCCTAAAGTTGAAAGTTCCATTTCATCTGTGCAAGTTATTCCTGCAAGACTCTCTAAATTAAACTTTTCTAAACGAGATTGAAGAGTTACTTGTATTGATTTTAAAGTTTTAGCAGATCCGCTATGATAACTTCTGTAATATTTTAATGCTATATGATTTGGCTCTTCATCCTCTAATCTATTAAATAAAGTGTCTAAAGGACTTTCTTCAGTATCATCTTCGCCGCTTACCTCTCCTTCTCGTAGCATTTCCATAACCATACTAAAATTTTGTTCTTCAGGAGGAGCTTTATATACTAAATAAAAAATAAGAGCTAATAAAAGCATACTAGCAGCTGTATCCCAGAAAGGATCATTTGTTTGCGAACCCTTTGGAGTAGTTGACTTGAATAAATTTGTTACCAACCTTTGAACATCATTATCATTTTTTAAATATACGAATGGATTATAACAATGCGATTTATCCATATTTATTAAGTCTAAAACCTTAACTTCATATCCCTTAAGTTTAAGTAAATAACCTGTATCACGCAAAATCTCGCCTTTAGGATCTAAAATAACATAAGACGAATTTGCTTGCATAACATTTGGCTTGCAATATGAAAAAGTTTTACCTGCTCCAGATCCACCAACGACTAAAACATTTACATTTCTTTTATGTTTTCGACCATTAAGACCTAATTCGACATTTTTTGTCAAAGTCTTATTCATGTTTTCTGGAAACTGTTTATACTTTTTATTTAAAGTTCTTGCTTCTCCCCATCTTGCTGATCCATGTTCTTCTTTTCTTCTATAATTTCTTTTGGATGATTCGTAGAATATTATTACAAAAATATAAATGAGTAAAAAAATAAGAATAGTTTTTATGCTATTCTCTGACCATAAAATATTAAATGGATTATTAAATACATTTCCGAAATTATTAAAAATACTAACTAATCCGCCTTCAGTTATTGGCGCAATTAGTAAAGCTAACCATATTATTGGAATAACTCCAATAAAGTATAATAAATAATTATACTTTTTATCTTGTGTGTTCAACGCTACTCTTTTGCATTTTGCCCTTATCAATTATATATAGTAATAATTCGTTAATATCTGTTGTATCAATATTTTTTTCTATACATTTTGTTCTTAAATCGTTAAGGGCATTTATAATCAAGTGATATTGATCTTCTGTTACAATTAAAACTCTTTTCATCGCTACCTCCTACTTTACTTTATCTTTTTTTGATTTATTTTTAGTTTTAGTAACTGTTTTATCTTTTGATTTCAAGTCTTTCATTTCTTCTTTTATATCTTGAAGTTCTTTTCTAACTGATTTACGATTTTCGTTGTTTACTTCCTTTGATATTTTTGAGTAAGGCTCTGACGGACGACTTGTTTCCGTTTTCGCCATACTGAAATTTGAAGTGTCTATATTCTCTTTTTGAAGAGGCTTCTTAAAGCTTATATCTTGCTCTAACTCTTCTTTATTTTTTGTTTGAACTCCTATATTGTTTTCTTCTTTTTCTGCTATTTCTTCTTGAATTTCAGTTTCAATTTGAGCAGGATTTGAAGTTGTTAATTTAAATCTTTCAACTATACGATCTATTTTACTTGCATCTTCTTGTCTTACTAATATATCAACCATATCATCAAAATTTTTATTTTTGCGATTTACTAATGCACAATATAAAACTCCATAACTTTTAGCTTCTTTTGTAAATTTAGCTAAATCTTTCTTTTGCATTGTAAAAATTTTTAAAGGTTTTCCAGATTTAAGTATTGAATTTAATCTAACTTTTCCTTTAGTTTGTTTATGATTCTTCATTTCATTAAGAAGAATTCCTAAAGCATGTTCTGCGCCTTTACCTGTTATAGTAGCAGCGCATTTAATGGCTTCAAAATAATATTGTACCATTTCATTTGCAGCATCTCCTCCAGTATTCATAAGCGTTTCTCCTTTCTTTTATTTTTCTTTAATTCTTGCTCTTCTTCTCGAGCTTTTTCTTCTTTCTTTAGTTCGTTTAAATTATCTTTCATCTTTGGTATTCTTGTTTTAATATCTTCGCACAGCAACACCTCTTTTCTTAATCTATTTATAATTTCAGTTTTTTCTGAAATTTGATTACATAGTTCTTGCCTTATATCTTCATTTTTCTTTGAAGCTCTTCTATCCCATAAAACTTCTCTTTCTCCTAAAGCTAATTTCAGTTCTTCATTCTTTTTCATATAATAAGATTCAAGATCTGAAGATGTTTCTATTTTATTATTTGCTAATAATTTAGCTTCTTCAGAATATTTATCCATTTTTGCAATATCTGCTTTCATTTCTAGTGTTAGTTTTATATAAGGATTTTTATTATTAAGTCTTAACAAATACATGTAATGAAAATATATAGCCATAAATCCTTTTACTTTGATTTTTCTTTTTGATAAAGTAAAATCATGTTTAAAAGGTTTATTATATTCTTCTATAAAAGGTATTCTTACATCTTGTTCTGATAAGATTCTTTTTTTTATATTTTCTATTGTATAATCTTCTCCGAATCTTCTTTCAATTCGTATATTTCTTTTATAGTTTTTGTGTCTTATACTTAATTTTTCGTATCTTTCTGTTACTTTGTAATCCATCTTGTTCATTATATTTATAAACTCTTTGTAAGAGAAAGCTTGTCTAATTGCAAAGTCTAAATCTCGTTTTGCTCTTGAAGCTTCTGTATTATAAATTCGTTCATAATTTTTATAAAAGTTGTCATAGTTTATTCCCTTTTTAGTAGGTTTTTCTTCTATTGTTTTTAATCCATATTCTTTGCAGAGTTCATCAGATTCGTGTCGCATATAGCCATAACTACTTTTATTATCGTAAAATCTTTTACCATCTTTAAATGAAACTGAATTGATTACAAAGTGATTATGTAGGTGTCCTGTGTTAAGATGTGTTGTTACTACAACTTGAAATCTATCTCCCCATAATTGATTTGCAAGTTTTACTCCAATTTCATGAGCTATTTCAGGAGTTAAATTTGTTTCTTCTTTAGTTTCTTCAAAAGATTGGTATGCATGAAATCCTTGTATTCCATCTGTTTTGTTATATTGTAATTTTACAAGATTCATTTCATCAGAAGCAATTCGTGCATCACAATTTATTCCAGTAACAAAAAATTGCTTTTCAGTTTTATCTTTGTTCATAGCATAATCTAATGTGTCATCTAAAGAAGTTCTTTTTGTTTTTTTACCATTTTCAGAATAGTTTATTACTTTTCCTAAATTATTGGTTATCTTCCAAATTTTCGTAACAGCCATTTCTTAATACCTCCTATAAATATTCATCTTCCAATCTCTTTTTGAGATTCAATAGATTTATTCTTAATCTTTTTAACTGTTTAATAAACTCTTTAGGATCTATATCTTCATATTTCCAATCTTCAATTTTAGTTATAGTATTTATTCTTTCTGCTATTTGATTAAGATTAGATCCCATTAAAGAAATTTCTTTCATATATTTGTAAAAATCATCTGGCGGTTTTTCTTTAATTCGTGTTCCTACTATGAGTTTTCTTAAATATTCAGATCTATTTGTTCCCATTAAAGAAATTGTATCTTCTAGCTTGAAATATTCCTCATCATTGAGGCGTACTTCGATTTTATGTTGTCTTATTCTTCCATGTGGTACATATTTCTTCTTCATAGTTTTCCCTCCTTAAAATCGATTCTAGGGGTTTGGGGTGTCCCCATAATTTAGAATTTGATAGGGCGATTTCCGACCGACCAAATTCAGTGCTTGCTTAAAACTAAAAAACAAATACAGAAATTGCGTTTTTATCTTGCGTTTTCATCTTTATAAAATTGCTTATAACTTTCAATTTTCTTCCTGTTTTTTAATCCTAATGTATAGCATAAATAATCGTTAATATCTTTACCAACTGGAGCAGGAATATCTCGTACTTTATACTTTTCTCCTAACAAAAAAAGAAATGCTTTTGTTGCATTCCTTCCTGCATTATCGTTATCAAAATGTAGAATAATTTCTTCGATATTTGAATTCTTTTTTAAGAAATTTTCTATTGTTATAGGTATCTTACTTTCAGATATTTCTTTTTGTGTTTGATAAACTCCAGATAAAGCTATCATATTATTTTCTTTCCAATTATAACCTTTTTCTTTTAATAAAGTTGCATAAGATAATAAATCTATACTGCTTTCAAAAAGGTGTATTGTGTTAATTTTTTTGTTTATTATTCTAAAAGAAAACTCTTTACTACTTCCTTTTGCATCTTTCATAAATCGTTCGTTATCTGTTGATCTTAAGCCTGCATATTTAATATTTTTATTATCATCATAACCTAGAAAAACAACATTATTTGTTGATTCTTCTTGATAAATCAAGTTGTTAATTATGCAATAATTTATTATACTTTCATCAATTCCTCTGTTCATTAAGTAATCAATTATTTGTTCATTTGTACTTGCTTTTTTAGGAAGTATAATTCTTTTTTCTTTTGATTTTGATTCTTGTTTTATATAACGAGGTGGACTTATATCAATTTTATTTAAGACTCTTTTTACTGCTTGAGGTAGTGTATAGCCTTCAACTTTTATTAAATAATCTATTGCACTTTTTCCACCAATATTTGCAGAAAATCTATGCCATAATCCATTGCTAATCCTAATGCTATCATGTTTTTTTGTTGTATAAGTACCACTTGAAACCTTAACTAATTCGTAAGGTTCATAGTTTTGTAAATATGTTAATAAATCAATTTTTCTTGCTTCTTCTAACATTTCTTTTGTAACATATTCGCTCATTTTCCTACTCCTTTCTTTAAAATTATCTGGCGCTTTCTCTTGCCTCTTTTACTCTTTTTATGTAAGAGCTTGTTAATGAATTTACTGACTTATCAATAGAAAAATTTAAACTTTCTCTTAAAGTTCCATCTTGTGTAAGCCAATCATCATATATTTTTTGAAGCGGTTTTTTACAAGATAATATTGCATTTATTTCTTTTTTTGATAAATTATTATCGTATAATAAACCATCAATAATTTCTTGTTTTACAGTTAATTCATAAGCTCTGTCTATTGCAACATCAACGCCCATTTCTTTTACTTCTTGCTTATATTCCTTAAGTTCTTGTTCTAATTTTTCTTGTAATTTATCTTCCATAAATAGCTCCTTTCTTGCTATCTAGCATCTCTATTTTTTCTTGATTTTTCTCGTTTTTCTTTGTCAAATAAATTAGGACTATCTTTCATTTTTTGAGTAATTATTCTATTATAATTATCAATAAATACCATATCTTTGAAAGTTCCGTATCTTTGGTGTTCTATTATTTTAAAATAAGTTTTCTGATCGTGTGTGCCTATAAATACTTTATTTGCTCCTAGATTTCTTCCTAAATTTTTTAAAAATCCGTTTAGATTTTCTATACTTTGATTTAACATTTTATTAGGAATATCAACTACCATTCTTATATTATTTTGTGTGTCTGTAAGTATTGCAGTTGAATATTCTCTGTTGTTTTGCATTTTCATAAATAAAGCAATTAGTTCATCACGACTTGAAATTTTCATATTATAAAACGAATTATCTATTAGTTTTTCTTCAACAGTATTTAAAACTGAATTATCTAAAATTTGCTCTTTAGGTACAAGTATTCTTCCTTCTGAATCTTCTTCGATAATTGAATATCTATTAGTACTTCCAATAATTATATGACCTAAAAAACCTTCAACATTTGCAGCAAAGTTTTTCGTAACTTCCATATCTTCTTTAGAAGCTTTTGCTATTCCAGAAGGATGATTATGTGCTAAATAATAGCCATCTGCATTTAATCTTTTCATTCTATTTGTCATTTTTTCATAACTTCTAATTGGATCTCCAGTCTTTTCATTAAATATAAATACTCCGTCTGGAATTTTACTTGTCATAGCTTCTTGACCAACAATTTTATTATCTCTCATATAAAATATTCTAAATGTTTCATAACGAGGATCTCTGAAGATATTACAAACATCTACTAAATCATTTTTATTTTGAATACTAGAATTACTTAAATCAATATAGCCTTGATTCAATTTTATATTTTCTAATTTGTTATATATAATTTTAATATTTTTATCCAAAATAAGCTCCTTTCTAGTCATTGTAAGGAAGTATATTTCTTTCCATGTAACTCTTGTATAAATCTTCAGAATTGTAATAGCTTTTTTCTTGAGAATAATACTTATTGTTGGGATCAGAATACTTCTTCATTGTTTCTTTTTGAATTCTTTTTATTTTTTGTTCCTCCTGGATTTCTTTCCAATTTTCAAGTTCAAGTTCTTGTAATTCAAGCTGTAATCCTACTGATTCATTTTTGTATTTCCTTATTTCTAACTTTTTCTTTTTATATTTAAGCTCAAGCTCATCTAATTCCTTATTTGCTTTAATTATTTTGATATTTAATTTTCCTATTTGTTCTGTAAGCTCCTCTCTTTGCAAATGTATCACTTCCTTTCGTTTTAAGCACAAAAAAAGAAGCTGATATTTTAATCAACTTCTAATATATTTAATATTTTAATCATAACTATAACTTGTAATTTGTCTTTTTTATTTTCTTTAATATTTTCTTTACAATACTCTTTTATTCTATTTATTTTATTTTCACTCAAATTTGTACTCCCTTTAATATAATGTAATTTTATATTTTGTTTGTAATTATAATATGTTACATATATTTTTGATTTATATGATTTTAATTTATTTTAAGCCTATAATATAGTTGTTTATTTTTTCAGATTGTTCCTGAATATCTGCAATGTATTTATCAAATATATCTGTTCTTATATTACATTTAGACTTTTTTTCTAAAATTTTTCTTAATAGTTCAAATGAGTCTATGATATGATGCCTAAATTCATAACTATCTTCTATTCTATTAAACTCTAATGATTCTATAATCGCAAAAGATTTATCAAATGCATCTAATATTTCGTTCAAGAGTTCTTGGCTTATTTGAGAGTTGTTACTTTTGTAGTAAATGCTTAAATACATTCTATATTTTGAATATACTTCATCAAAGTTTAGACTAATATTTTCTTTGTCTAAAATAACTTTGGCAATATGAATGTAAAATGCTTTTATAAAAACATAAGTTAATGTTTTATCAATGTTTTGGTTTTCATTAAATTCCTCTAATATGTTATAAATACTATCTTCACTTAAGTCAAATAGCTCACTTGCAAAATCATTTGTTAAAATATTCTTCATTTCTATCTCTTGTATGATATATTTAATAACTTAAATAGACCATACACT
>ULXZ01013896.1_pt1 | contig 33660 bp, 26 predicted proteins | sample 1961701 | NCBI WGS metagenome assembly ULXZ01 (sample SAMEA4835850, study PRJEB28245) | human gut metagenome | biome: gut microbiome; material: fecal sample | place: Denmark | collected 2008 | reverse complement strand
AGTGGATTTTATGAATCTTTATCCTCTTAATTTTAAAGAGTTTTTAATGGCTACAGGCAAAGAACGATTTGTAGAACTACTTGATCAACAGAATTACCAAATGATAAATAGCTTTAAGCAGACATATATTGATGCATTGAAGCAGTATTATTATGTAGGTGGTATGCCAGAAGCTGTACAATATTTTGCGAATTATAATGATTATAATGAAGTACGAAATATTCAGAAAAAAATTCTATTCGCTTATGAACAGGATTTTTCTAAACATGCACCTAATGAAATTGTTCCTAAAATAAGGATGCTTTGGAATAGTATTCCATCACAGTTTGCTAAGGAAAATAAGAAATTTATATATGGTCTTGTTCGTACCGGCGCGCGTGCTAAAGAATATGAAACAGCTATTATGTGGCTATCTGATTGTGGATTAATACATAAAATTAGTCGTGTAAACCAAGCTGGTATACTCTTGAAGGCGTATGAAGATTTAAAGGCTTTTAAAATTTATTTATTAGATGTAGGGCTTTTAGGGTGCATGACTGGTTTGAAACAAAAGACGCTTATTGAAGGTAATAATTTATTTGTGGAATTCAAAGGTGCACTGACTGAACAATATGTATGCCAACAACTCAAGACAATAGAAGATTTGAATATATATTATTATACAAATGAAAGAGGAAACTGTGAAATAGACTTTGTGATAGATAGAGACAATCAGATTATTCCAATAGAAGTCAAAGCAGAAGAAAACTTAAGAGCAAAGAGTCTTAAAATATATAGTGAAAAGTTTTCTCCAGATATTTGTATTCGAACTTCTATGTCTGACTATAGAAAAGAAGATTGGCTTATTAATCTACCTCTTTATGCAATAGAAGAAATAAAGGAACTATGAAAAAACGACACAATCAAAGTGTCGTTTTTTAGTTAATTCATGCTTTTTTGTAACTTCTTAGCGACAATTATCAATACAATCACAGAGTAGCTGTACTGATATAATCCATTATATAAGATTCAGTGGTATCAAAGTGGCTTGTGAAATCTTAGGTCCTACAAAAGCACTGATATCATAACTAATAAAGAATAAACAAAATTTAGATGCCATACTTGCTCCTTATATTAGAAATTGCAGCATCTCCCTCTACTATGTTTTCAGATTTTACCTCTTTCAAACCACCTAGGATTGTTTTTGCTTCATTTATCTTTCTCATAGTTTTATCATAAAAATCGATGTCCATAACAACTAATCTGCCGCATCCATTCTTGGTTACGAATACAGGACCGTTTTCTTCTGCACAAAGACGTTCTACTTTAACGGTATTTTTCAAATCATGCATTGGAATAATCTTCATACAATTAGCTCCTTTCTTGTGGCTATATTATAATCTATATTTAGCCACGGTGTAAGCGACTGTGAATTATTACGAAAAAAAACGACACAACCAGACAAATTTTTCCCTTGATCTGCTTTGCAGGTCAGTAAAAAAAACGCTGTCTTGTACGGTATCGGCTTCATACAACTTATTTTCCAGCATCATACGCTAGCTTTTGTCGGTGTAACAACCGCTTGATACGGTCATATCAGTAACGGTAGTAGAGAAAAGCGACCAATGCACAAACACCAGTCGTTATCAGAATCGTAATGGAATTGTAGGCAGTCCAAGTAATTCCGGCATGGAGCAGGTTAAAATCTGTCCAGTCTGTAACAAGGAGCTGTCGCAGATTCAGTAGCAGGAAATCTAGATAACCCTGTATGTATCTGGTTCCAACGCCTCTTGTTGTCGGTATCATTAAACTCACTTCTGTCATCATCTCGTTGACAGCGCCTAACGATTTGCCATCATCAGTAAGATATCTCTTTTCTATAGGAGATACGCAAATGATGCAAAGAAAGTATGGATTGAAGCGGCATTAGAAGAAGGTATCAAGATTGATGAACCAGATAGTATTGAGGACTATTTTGGAAAATTCAAATTGAGAATCCCTAAGACTCTTATCTAGAAATGATGGCTTACTTTTAAAATAGAAGACAATGACATAAACATTTACACAGAAACTGTCCAAAGGCAATGTCCGGAGTTCACATTCCGGCTTTTTTGCTTGAGTAAATCTAAAGCATATTTAGTCGCTTGCTTTTTTTAGATATTTCATAGATGTTTCATAAATGATTAGTAGGATGAAATAAAGGAGATGATAAAAATGAAACAAATAAAAAAAGTAATGGTATTTGGAGTGTTGTGTTTCTGTACTGCGCTTATAGGATGTCAAAATAAAACAAATGCATTCACAAGTTCAGTTTTAATTAGGAACAAAACATCGTTTAAGCCTATTGATGAGGCAATAGATTCTAAAGAGGAATATGTTTATGAATATTTAGGTCTTAAATTTAAGTTATCTCAAAATATTAAGACTGCTATGAATCAAAAAAGTCTTGTGATGCTTGATGCACAAAATGCGTTAAATCAAGATTTAAGATATGCTTTTTTTTCATTTAATACAGTATCAAATACGCAAAAGAACATTGTTGTTGAAGATACTAAGGACTATATAAAATGGGAAAATAGTCTTAAGAGAGAAGGTACTATTGGTGTGTATCGAAAAGGAATGTCTCAAGAGGTGCTAACTGATTTGACTAAATGCAAATATCATAAAAAAATAGGCACTTCTGATGATAAACAATATGAATATTATATAAGCTACCAGACTGAGGATTTTCTAAAGGAATTAATGAAATCACACATAGAAATAATTGATCGATTAAAAGAAACAGAAAATGGCTTTGTTTTAAAAGAAAAGAAAGATTTAGACAATACAGAGGTTTTTGATGAGTAATCGTGCTATTTATTATATAACAAGAAAGAAAAAAAGGTCTCTTATTATTTTGATTATTGTTACAGTTATTTTTTCTAGCTTATATGTATCTTTAAATGTTATTAAATCGACAACACACTTAAAGAACTCAATATCTAGAACTGCGCAGACTTCTTTATCAATTTCAAAAAAAGATCAATCATCCTTTGATCATAAGGCCTTTAAAGAAACCAAGAATTATATTTTGCAATACAATGGAATAATAAAACCCAAACAAATAAAAGTCATTGAAGCAAAGCAGTCAATAAAAAGAGATGATTTACCTGAAGAGTACCAGAATGTTTTATCATATCAGGCGATAAATCAAACAGAAAACCATGCTTTATTCAAAAGTGGTAATTTTATATTAGAAAAAGGAAGACACCTCAAAAAAAAGGATTTAAATAAAGTGATGATTCATGAACAATTAGCAAAAAAGAATCATTTAAAAATAGGGAATTATATAACATTACAGAATAATCATCGATATAAAATTATAGGTATTTTTTCGGGCAAAAAACAAGAAGCATATACTGGATTGACTTCGGATTTTAGTGAAAATATGATTTTTATTGATTATCGATCATTACATACAAAGAATGTGAATCAAATGATTATGTTTTTTAATAGTTCACAAGAAGCTCAAATGATTATGAATCATCTTCGACAGAAATATATAGATTATGATATTGAAGAAGATCGTCAAACATATAAGGAAACCTTAGAAGCAATTAATTATATACAATACATTATCAAGTTAATAGTATATAGTTTTATTGTGGTTGCTATAGTTGTTCTTTCTCTTATTTTAATTTTATGGTTAAGAGAAAGAATCCATGAAATAGGTATTTTATTATCAATAGGAATAAGTAAAATAGAAATCTTAGGTCAGTTTATTATTGAACTTCTTTTGATTTCATTACCTGCAGTTATTTTATCCATTGCTGTAGGTAATGTATTATTTAAATTCATCATTAATGAATTATTAAAACATGAATATTCTTTGCTTGTTACAAATGGAATAGAACAAGAATTATCTGCATTTTTAGCAAGTTATGGAATTTTAGTCACTGTTATATTGTTGTCAGTTGTCATAGCTTGTGGAATGTTCTTGACTAAAAAACCAAAAGAGATTTTATCAGAAATGAGTTAGGAGATTATAATGAGTGTATTAGAAATATCGGAATTAAGCTATAGATATAAGAATTCAAGAGAGAATATATTATTAGATGTCAATCAAACTTTTGAATTAGGTCAGTTTTATGCGATTATCGGTTCCTCTGGTGCTGGAAAGTCAACGCTGCTTTCTTTACTTGCGGGTTTAGATGAACCTCAGGAGGGAAATATTTATTTTGAAAATGAAGATATTAAAAAGAAAGGTTGTAGTTATCATAGAAGAAATCATATTTCTTTGGTGTTTCAAAACTATAATCTCATAGACTATTTAACACCTCTGGAAAATGTGAGATTGGTGAATAAGAAGGCATCACCATCATTGTTATTAGAACTTGGATTAAATCAAGATCAAATAAAAAGAAACGTCATGAAGCTTTCAGGTGGACAGCAGCAAAGAGTCGCAATTGCGAGAGCTTTAGCATCTCATGCACCTATTATTCTAGCAGATGAACCAACAGGTAATCTAGATAATAGTACAGCGAACGAAATCATTGAAATATTGAAAAAAATGGCTAAAAAAAGAAATAAATGTGTTATCGTTGTCACACATAGCAAAGAAGTTGCAAATAGTGCAGATGTTATTTTGGAACTCAAGGATAAGAGATTACAGGTTGTTGAATGGGAGGATAATATATGATAAGAAATGCATTTGCATATGTAACAAGAAAAAAGCTTAAGTCTTTAATCATTATTGTGATTATAGCGACGATGTCTACTTTTTGTATTTTGGGTTTAGGAATTAAGAAAGCAACTGATGTATCATCCAAGAAAAGTCTAGGGAATATTACCAATAGCATCTTGCTAGAAATTAATAGACAGGTTAATCCTGGGACACCTAGAGGTGGAGGAAATGTAAAAGGAAGAGATATTAACAGGATTGCACAGTGCAAGGAAATTTATTCTTATGTAAAAAGAATTAATAGTGTTGCAGATTTATTAGATCATGAAATCATTGAAACGCCAGAAACACTAGCTAATCAATCTCCTGAAAGAGCTAAAAACTTTAAAAATACAGTAATGCTGACAGGCGTTAATGATTCCACTAGAGAAAATAAATTTGTATCAGGAACTTATAAATTAGTAGAAGGAAAGCATCTTCAAAATGAAGATAAAAATAAAGTTTTAATGCACAAGGATTTAGCTCAAAAGAATCATTTGAAGGTGGGAGATCATTTGAAAATAAAATCAAATTTATATGATGCAGACAATGAAAAACAAGCTAATGAAATTGTTGATTTAGAAATCAAGGGGCTTTTTGATGGTCATAATAAAGGTAGTGTCAGTGCAGCACAGGAACTCTATGAAAATACTTTAATCACTGATGTGCATAGTGCAGCTCAGGTTTATGGCGATACAGAAGAGACAGCAGCTTATCAAGATGCCACATTCTTTGTAAAGGGACAGTATGATTTGAACCAAGTTGTGAAATCATTACAAAAACTAGATATTGACTGGAGGGAATATGTTCTCATAAATGGTGCTTCTAATTATCCTGCCATGTATATGTCTATTTCATCTTTATATAGTATTGCGAATAAATTATTTTATGGTGCATTGATTTTTGCAGGTATTATTGTTGCTTTGCTTCTTCTATTATGGATTAATGCGAGAAAGAGAGAGATTGCAATTATGCTTTCTTTAGGTATTTCTAAAGTAAGGATTTTTGGTCAGTTTATGTTAGAATTATTATTTATGATAATTCCTTCTTATGCATTATCTTATGGTCTTGCGTATTATTTTTCACAATCATTTGGTCATATGATATTAAACAATGTGACGGCTGATATTGCTAAGCAGCTTGCAAACCAGGGAGCATCAAATCAATTGGGTGCAGGTGCCGAGGTTGATGGTTTTAATAAGATGATTACAAGTTTAAATGTACATGTTTCAATGGATACAATGCTAATTGTTATTGGTTTTATGACAATAGTTATGGTTTTAGCACTTGTGATATCATCAATGAGAATTCTTAAAAATAAGGAAAAAACATTGATTTATGAACGTTAGATATTATGTATAATAGAAGAAAGGAGGGATATTATGGACTTATTAGTTGTAGAGGATGATACTGTTATAAGAGAGGGTATTAGTGAATTTCTATCAGAATACGGCTATCATGTCATTGAGGCTAGAGATGGTAAAGAAGCATTGGATTTATTTAACAAAGAGATCAAACTTGTTTTGCTAGATATACAGATTCCTTTTATAAATGGCTTAGAAGTTCTAAAAACAATAAGAAAAGAAAGTGATATCCCTGTATTAATGTTGACAGCATTTAATAATGAAGAGTACAAAATAGAAGCTTTTACGCAACTGGCAGATGGCTATATTGAAAAACCTTTTTCACTGATTGTATTAAAGACAAGAATAGATGCATTAATAAAAAAGTATTATGGTTCTATAGAAAAGTTTATATATAAGAATATAGAGATTAATTTTACCAGCTATACAGCAAAAATAGAGGGAAGAAGTATCGAAATAAATCCTAAAGAATTAAAAATATTAAAATGTCTTCTAAATCATGAAGGTCAGGTGCTTTCAAGAATGCAAATTATTGATCAGGTATGGAAAGAAACAGATGACATTCCCTATGATCGTGTAATTGATGTTTATATCAAAGAACTTAGAAAGAAACTGCAGCTCGATTGCATTACAACAATAAGAAATGTAGGCTATAAATTGGAGAGAAAATGAAAAAACTAAAGATATTCCCTAAAATGTTTATTCAAATATTTTCTGTTTTATCAATTATTGTTCTATTAATTCACATATCTATTTATTTAATTTTTCCTAAAACATATTTAGATACGAGAGAGGCTAAAATTAATAAAACAGCCAATGAGATATCATATAGTTTAGAAGGTAAAAACATAAATGATATTAAACGGGCAACAGAACTTTATTCTAAAAACAGCGATATTAAAGTATTTGTAAGTAGTGAAAAGAAAGATAATGAAGTAGAAGTTTCAAATGATTTAAATATTAATTTAGATAGTCCTAATAATTCATTAATTATTGAAGAGAGAAGGATTACTTTAAATGATGGTCATCAATTATATTTGAAATTTATTTCTACTGCGGATATGTTGCAGGATGCAAAGAATTTGAGTTTAGGCTTCTTACCATATTCTTTATCTATTTCTCTTTTATTATCCGCTGTCGTTTCTTTAATCTATTCAAGATCAATTAAAAATAATATCGATGAAATTAAAAGTGTAACAGATCAAATGATACAGCTGGATAAGAATGCTTGTTTAGTTCATACCAGTGATGATGAAGTAGGTGAACTCAAAGAACAGATCAATGAACTCTACTTTACTTTATTAAAATCAATAGATGATATAGAACTCAAAAATAAAGAAATAATAGAATTAGAAAAACTTAAATATGATTTCTTAAAAGGGGCTTCACATGAATTAAAAACACCGCTTGCAAGTCTTAAAATCATTCTAGAGAACATGATCTATAATATAGGCAAATATAAAAATAGAGATGCTTATTTAGAACAATGTGTGGATATAGTAGATGGTCTTTCTAGTAATATTTCTCAAATATTATCTATCTATTCTATAGATCATCTCAAGAATGATGAAGAGGACGTTATTATACAGGAAGTTCTTAAAGAAGTACTAGATAAATATGAGTTGTTAGCACAACAGAAGAATATCTTGATTAATAATAAGATAGGCTCGGAACATATTTATATTGGAAGAAATGCTTTCAATGTGATTTTATCTAATTTGATTAGTAATGCAGTTAAATATACGAATAATTGTGGAATAATAGATATAGGTATGGATGAAGATTGTTTTTATATAAAGAATTCCTATATAGAGAGTCAAATCGAATTGAATAAGGATACAAGTCATGGGCTTGGTTTATATATTGTAAACAACTTGTTAAATAACTACCAGATAGACTATGAAATTATTCAGAATCAAAATACGTATCTCTTTAAAATATACAAAAAAGATTCTCAACTATGAGGGACGGATTGTAAAATCGGAGTGATTCACTGTTTATTCCACTATCGTTAAGCAACAGCCGAGGTCAAGGAATTGCTTAAGGATTCATTGAACTGGAAGAATTATACAGAATTAGATTATTATAAGGGTTTTGATGTATTATACTAATTAGACAAATTGTAAATAATAGATTGGGGGAAGTTCGTAAAGTTAGAACTTATTTTCTCGTTGAAAAGGCTGGGTAGTAGGCACGAAAAAAATGGGCATTACCTTACGGTGATGCCCATTTATCAGGGACTGTCAATGTACTGTCCTTGACTTTTAGATCAGTTTAATCAAGTGTCGTTTTAATCTTAGTTCATAGTTTTCTGTAATTTCTTAGCTACTAGTACTAATACAATCGCAAGTGCTGCAAGAATAGCTGAACCGATATAACCCATTGCATAAGATCCAGTGGCATCGAAGAAGCTTGCTGAAATCTTAGGACCTACAAAAGCACCAATACCATAACCAATAAAGATTAAACCATAGTTTCTGTTATAGAACTTAGAACCAAAGATGATCTTAACCATAGGTGCAAATACGACTAGTAATCCACCAAATGAGAATCCTACTAAGGCGATACATATATGAAAAAAAACAATCTAGAGTTAGATGGTGACATTTTTACTCAGATTGTTTCTATGTGGAAGCCAGAAGAAGAATACTTCAACTGGCATAATATTTGGATTCCTGTTAAATAGAGGAATCTTTTTTTGGCTTGACTTTATTTTCTAAACGATTTCCATCTTCATCTAATCTATAGAGGTTATTGTATGTGACTTCTATATGTTTCTGATAGAGTCCGATATTAATGATTCTAGAGATAACAGCATAAATAAGGGCAGTAAGTGGTACACCAATAAGTACACCAACAACACCCCATAGATTACCAAATATAGTAATACCTAATAAGACAAATAAACCACCTATACCTACAGATTTACCTACAATCTTAGGATATACAAAATTACCTTCAAACTGCTGTAAACAAAGATAAATAATCGCAAAAGCTAACATGCTCTTACTCTGTGCTGCAGCCACTAAGATGAGTCCCGCAAAGAAGGTAATAAAATTACCAAACATTGGTACAAAGCTAAATAAGAAAGCCATAATCGCAATTAATTCAGGGAAAGGCATTCCAAATAAACGCATCGCAATATAAACCTCTAACATAAAACATGTTGCTTCTAACATCTGTCCTGTCACAAAACTATTAAAGTAATGATTGGCTTCACTCATGATATCAAAGGCGACACCTGCACGTTTATGACCTAATATATATGCAATGAGTTTTCTACCTTGTTCAAGATGTTTCTCTTTATTTGCAAGAAGATAGAGAGCCATAAAGAATGAAGTGATGGCAGTAATGAATGAACCACCAACATTTGATACAAATTCTGTTGTTTTAAAATGAGGATTACCTAGGAAATTACCTGCAGTCGCAAGAATTGTACTTAAATCAATAGAGGCAAACCATTTCTGTACTTCATCTACTGTTACTGAATAATCAATATTAAATGTTTTACATATAGAAGTAATATAAACAGCAAGTCTTCTTGCATAATTATCTAAGTTAGAGAATAAGAGTGAGAAGCTTTCTCCAATTCTAGGAATAATGAATGAGAAGAACATCACTAATATTAATAGTAAACATATAATAGTGATAGCCATCGCAATACCACGAGTTCCCTCTACTAAGAATCGAGGAAGCTTTAGGTTAGGTTTTTTCTTCGTCAATTGTTCTTTTGCTTTCACAAGTAACTTCTCTACTAGTTTCATTGGAATATTAATCACAAATGCAATGACTATCGCAATATAGAAGGGTCTTGCAAGCCCTAATGCATTAAGGAAGAAGTCCCATACTGATTCTAAATTGAAAAGAATAAAAGCTAAGACAATACCATATGTAATATATTGGAAAATCTTATCATCTGGAAAATTAAAATTTTTGTTGTCCATAATAATCACCTAAGCAAATAGTACCACAAAATAAGGGGTATTGTTATAATAAATTGAAGAAGAAAAGGTTGAGGAATAGAAGAAATTTGCTATAATGACACACGTGAAAGGAGAATTCAGATGAACACTATTATTATTAATAAGATTATGATGCATATGCTTGATTTTGAACATCGTAAGATATATTTAAGTGAAGATTTCTGTGAATTAAATGATACAACTCAGGAATATTATCATAAAAAAGTAGAAAAAGCTTTATACAGTCCAGCTATTAAAGAACTTGTTGTACCTTCACTTCATGAATTATTACTTCGTGCAGATAAGATGCTTGAAGATGATGAAGAATTCAAGAAACAGGCAAAGGAAATCAGTGAAAAGTTCTTTGCATTAGGTTCAGTGATTGAAGAAATGCCTAATAGTAATATTCTTTATGTAGACTGCTATCGTGATGGTGTACATATTATTGCCGCTTTAAAACTTAATTATAAGTATAATTCTGTATCTCTTGTAGAAGAAGAAAATGTTCGTATTACAAGAAGACAGGTTCTTCCTCAGATTGGTACAGCTGTTGATGAAGCGATTATTATAGATACAGATCATAAGAAACTTTCTCTTATTGAAAAGAAGTATTTGATTGATGGCAAGATGGATACTTATTTAAATAGTCAGTGGATCAAGGGTGAAGAGAAGTTAACTGATCGTCAGAAGATTTCTACTATGAAGAAAGTGGTAAATAAGATTGATGATATTTATCATGTGAATGATAAAGAAGCACTTCCACTTGTGAAGCAGGAAATATTAGAAAGAACACAGATGGGTGAACTCGTTAAACCAATTGAAGTCGTTCGTAAGGTCATGGAAAGAGATTATCAGGCTCAGGAAGAATCAGAAACGATGATGAAAGATCTTGGGATTGGTGAAGATGATACAATTTCTTTAAATGCTTTAGGACGTTCTGTTGAGGTTGTAAAGATTACTCTTGATGAAAATATTCAGATTACTATGCCAGTAGATGAATATGTGAATGGCTCTACTTTTGAAAAGAAAGAAAACCCTGATGGAACAGTTTCTATCGTATTAAATAATATTCAAGACATTACAATCAAGTAACCGTTTACATTTTTTTTACCTATATTGTCTGAAATGAATGAATTTTGGTCATATTTATTGTATAATAAAGTTTATGAAGGGAGACATATAGGTATGTTAGATAATTTCTTGATAAAATTGTTTTTTGAAGGAAAGTGTTTAGAGGCATATAAGGTATTCGGTGCTCATCCGGATAAAAAGGGCGTTCGCTTTACAGTATATGCACCACATGCAAGAAGTGTTCAGGTTGTAGGTAATTTTAATAATTGGGATGGAACACAACATTATATGGAGAGATATAATGATGGAGGTGTGTGGACTCTCTATATTGAAGGGCTAAAGCAGTATGACCTTTATAAATATAGAATTGAAACACCTTCTGGTGCTATTGTTGATCGTGCAGATCCATATGCCTTTTTCAGTGAAATTAGACCAGGAACAGCATCTAAGGTATATAACTTAGAAGGCTATCGCTGGCATGATTCTAGATGGATGAAGTCACGTTCTAATAACTATGATCGCAACATGAATATCTATGAAGCGAATCTTGGTTCTTGGAAGATGAAAAAGGAATTTACAGACACAAGTGACGGAGAGTTCTATTCATATGAAGAAATGATTGATGAAATCATTCCTTATGTAAAGAAGATGGGCTATACACATATTGAAGTAATGCCTTTAAATGAGTTCCCATTTGATGGTTCTTGGGGATATCAGGCAACAGGTTATTTTAGTGCAACAAGTCGTTATGGACATCCAAAACAGTTAAAGGATTTCATTAATGCGTGTCATAAAGAAGGTATAGGTGTCATTATGGACTTCGTGCCTGCTCATTTTGTTAAAGATGGACATGGTCTTTATCAGTTTGATGGGGGCTGGGTTTATGAATATGCAGATGTGAATAACCGTTATTCTGAATGGGATTCAGTATATTTTGATGTGACAAAAGATACTGTACGTTCATTCTTAAAGAGTGCTGTTCATTTCTGGGCAGAAGAATTCCATATTGATGGTATTCGTTTCGACGCTGTCAGCAACCTTATTTACTGGAAAGGTAATAAAGACTTTGGTACAAACAATGGGGCTTTAGAGTTCTTAAAGACTATGAATGAACAGATTCATGAAAGATATCCTGCAGTTATGACTATTGCAGAAGACTCAACTGATTTCCCATATGTTACTAAACCAGTTAAGGATGGCGGTTTAGGATTTGATTATAAGTGGGATATGGGCTGGATGAATGATACATTGAAGTATTTCAAAGAAGATCCAGTTTATCGTCAATATGATCATAATCTCTTAACTTTCTCAATGATGTATTTCTATTCAGAAAGATTTATTTTACCATTCTCACATGATGAAGTGGTTCATGGTAAAGCCACTATTTTAAATAAGATGTGGGGGCTTGATGGAGACAAGTTCGCACAGGCAAAAGCTTTATATACATATATGATGACTCATCCTGGTAAGAAACTTAATTTCATGGGTAATGAATTAGGTGAATACAAGGAATGGGATGAAAGAAAAGCATTGGCTTGGAATATCTTAGAATATCCACAGCATGATTCTTTCCATCATTTTATGCAGGATTTAAATAAGATGGTTGAAGAACATCCAGCTCTTTATAGTATGGATTATGATCCAGAAGGATTTAAATGGCTGGTTGTAGATGATCATAATCAGAGTGTATTCTCATATGCTCGATTTGATAAGAAAGGCAACTGTTTAGTTGTAGTCGCTAACTTTATTGGTAATAGTCATGAGAATTATGCTGTACCAGTACCGTTTGCTGGAAGCTATAAAGAAATCTTGAATACAGATAAAGATAGTTATAACGGTTCTAATTACACAAATACACGTGCTTTAAGATCAAAGAAGGGTACTTGTATCAATGAAGCACAGAGTATTCATGTGAAATTAGCGCCATTTAGCGCGGTGGTATTTGAATATCATAAGCCAGCTAAAAAAGCGTCTTCTCCAAAGAAGACAAAGAAAAGTGTTGTAAAGGAAGGAAAGTAGTAAATGTTTAATACAAAAGAGGAATTTAAATATGAATTTTCTAAGCGAATCATTGAGTCATATGGTCGTACAGTAGAAGAAGCACATTTAACAGAAAAGTTCATGGTTCTTGAAACTATGGTACGTGACTATGCATCTGTTAACTGGGCTATGACAAAGATGGCAGTTCAGGCTAAGCAGCAGAAACAGGTTCACTATTTCTCAATGGAATTCTTAGTTGGTCGTCTATTAGTCAACAATATGATGAACTTAGGTATTTATGAAATTGCAAAAGAAGGTCTTGCTGATTATGGTATTAATATCCATGATCTAGAAGAATTAGAATCTGATGCTGGTTTAGGTAATGGTGGTTTAGGCCGTCTTGCTGCCTGCTTCATGGATTCTTTAGCTTCTTTATCTTATCCAGCTTTCGGTAACACTATTCGTTATGATTATGGTTTCTTCAAACAGAAGATTGAAAATGGATATCAGGTAGAAGTACCAGACCAGTGGTTACGTTTAGGTAATATGTGGGAAGTAAGAAAACCTAAGCATGCAACAGAAGTTAAATTCTGGGGTAAAGTAATCTGGGATGATGCAACTGGTGGATGGAAGCATGTAGATTATGAAGCAGTACGTGCTGTTCCTTATGATATGCCAATTGTTGGTAATGATACTAAGGTGACTAATACATTAAGATTATGGAAAGCTGAACCTAGTGAAAATATTCCTACAAATAAGGATTTCCGTCAGTATGCTCAGGAAGTGAATGATATCTGCCAGACATTATATCCTGATGATTCTACTCATGCTGGTAGAGTATTACGTTTAAAACAGCAGTATTTCTTTGTATGTGCTGGTATTAATTCAATTATTCGTGCACATTTAAGAGTATATCCTGATTTAACTAACTTCCATGAAAAGAATGTTATTCAGTTAAATGATACACATCCAGTATTAGTTATTCCTGAATTAATGCGTGTATTTATTGATGATTATGGAATGGAATGGGATGATGCATGGAATATCGTATGTAAGACTTGTGCTTACACAAACCATACAATCCTTGCTGAAGCATTAGAAAAATGGCCTGTTGATATGATGAGAGACTTATTACCAAGAGTTTATCAGATTATTGAAGAAATCAATAGACGTTTCATTGGCTTCGTAAAACAGCAGACTGAAAATGATAATGACTTATTACAGAGAGTTATGATCATTAAAGATGGTCAGGTACATATGGCTAGACTTGCGATTGCAGGTTCATTTAGTGTTAATGGTGTAGCACAGCTTCACTCTGACATCTTAAAAGAAAGAGAAATGAAGGATTTCGATACTTTATATCCTAACAAGTTCAACAATAAAACGAATGGTGTGACTCATAGAAGATGGCTTGCATATTGTAACCCACAGTTAACTTCATTAATCAATGAATCAATCGGGGATAGCTGGATGCATAGACCTGATGATTTACAGAAATTAGCACCATTTGTAGAAGACTCAATTACTCAGAGTAAATTCTACAATGTAAAACAGCAGAGAAAACAGATTCTTGCAGATTACATCAAGGAACATAATGGTATTGATGTAGATGTTAATTCTATCTTTGATATTCAGGTTAAGAGATTACATGCTTACAAGAGACAGTTATTAAATGTAATGCATATTATCTATTTATATCAGAGAATGAAAGAAGATAGCAGTTTCAGAATCTATCCACATACTTATATCTTTGGTGCAAAAGCCGCTCCTTCTTACTATTTAGCTAAGAAGATTATTAAGTTAATCAACAGCGTTGCGGATAAGGTAAACAATGACCCAGAAACAAATAAATACTTAAAGGTTGTATTTATTGAAAACTATGGTGTTACTATTGCGGAAAAGATTATTCCTGCTGCAGATGTATCTGAACAGATTTCAACTGCTGGTAAGGAAGCAAGTGGTACTTCTAACATGAAGTTCATGATGAATGGTGCTGTAACACTTGGTACATTAGATGGTGCCAATGTAGAAATTGCGGATTTAGTTGGAGATGACAACATTGTAATTTTCGGTATGAAGGATAATGAAGTCAACGAATTAAAGGCAAAAGGTACTTATAATTCTTGGAATGAATACAACAATAATCCAAACATCAAGAAGGTTGTTGATTCATTAGTTGATGGTACTTTCCATCCATCAAGAGAAGAATTCAAGATTATTTTTGATGAATTAATGAGCAGAAATGATGAATACTTCTTATTAAAAGATTTCGAAAGCTATAGACTTGCTCAGGAAAAGATCAACAACTTATATCAGAATCGTCAGAACTGGTCTAAGATGTGCTTAGCTAATATTGCGAAGAGTGGTCATTTCTCAAGTGATAGAACTATTGAAGATTATGTAAAGGATATCTGGCATTTAAATAGGGTAAAAATCTAATGAAAGATACATTCGTACTAGACGTAGATGGTGAAGAAGTGACTTGTGAAGTTATCTTAGGATTTACAGATGACGCAACAGGAAAAGAATATATCATTTATACAGATAACAGTTCAGATGAAGATGAAGATGATCAGTTGAATATCTATGCTTCACAGGTAGATCCTGAGGATGCAGATAATATTCTTCCTATTGAAACAGAGGAAGAATATGCATTTGTACAGGAAGTATTAGACTCAATGATGTCTGAAGATGAAGAATAATGAATGAGAGGATAGCATGGCTATCCTCCTTTTCTATGTGTAGAATATAATTATATAAACACAAAAAGTGTTCATTTTTCGCACGAATAATTCATTTGGTTACATTTTCTTGGTAAATGTAACCTTTTCCAACATTTAACATTTATTTAGTAGTCGAACTGTAATTTATTTAGTATAATTAAAGAGTCATATAATGAAAGGGGAAAATAAATGAAGACAAAGAAGATTTTGGTTGAAGTTGTTGCGACTGCCATGATTGTCGCACCACTTGCACAGCCAGCACGCGTATTTAATGTGCATGCATTAGATACAACACCAGTTGTACAAACAACAACAGAATCTCCTGTATTACAGAATGCGACAGTGCTTATTCCATCTGATGCAACAGTAGAACAGGTAACAGAAATTCTTAATAAGGCATTAATTAAGAATTTAGACAATGTAGACACTTCTAGCATTGAGTGGGAATATCAGTGTGAAGGGAAAGGTGCACTTGCATCAAAGAATACTGCATGGGGTCCAATTAATGGATTTGAATCAACGAAAAAGGTCTGGGGTGTTTCTACAACTTATACACATCCATCTTTAGCTGCAAATAGTGATGGCAGCTATCAGGTAAGAATTAAAGGGAATAATAATGTAGTCACTGTCACTAAGTTCGCAAAGCTTAATAGTGCCATTGAAGTGAATCAAGGCGTTGAAGTCACACTACCTTATGATGAAGATGCAAATGTGAATTATGCTGCTTTAAAAGAAAACATCTTTAATAGTGTTGTAAAGAGCAGTAATCCAGAATTAACAGTGAATGATGTTAATATTCAGTATTATGCAAGTGCTACAAATATGGGTATTACTACACATGCATGGGTAGATTTAAATGGTGGTAAGGCTAATCTAGTAGATTATCAAGCTATTTCTGAAGGGACTCAGAAAATCAAAATTTCTTATAATGGAAATGATACTTACTATGGTGCAAAAGAAGAAGTCAACATCACTGTAAAGGATCGTACACCTGCAGACATCACAGTGAATGAAGGACAGACTATTAAACTTGCTTACAACGATGACGCAACAGTCAATTATGATAAAGTAAGAGAAGATATCTTTAATAAAGTAGTTGAATCATCTACTCCAGATTTAACTGTTGATGATGTAACTATTCAGTATTATGCATCTACTAAAACTTTAGGTGTTCCATCACAGGCTTGGGTTGCACTTGAAGGTGGTAAGGATGTAGTTAATTATCCTGCAATTTCTGAAGGTGCACAGACAATCAGAATTATTTATAAGGGAAGCAAGGATTATAAACCTCATACTGTAGAAACTACAATCAATGTAGTAGACCGTGCTACTGTAGATGTAGTGACTAATGAAGGTCCTTATAACGTTTCTATGAAGTTCAATAAGGATCAGTCTTATGACTATGATGCCACTGCAAAGGCTATTTATGAAGCAGTTATCAAGTCTACAAATCCTGAATTATCATTTGAAGATTTCAAGGTTGAATACAATGCAGATCCAACAAGTGTTTTAGATGTATGGTATGAATTAAGCAATAGTGCAGCTTTAAATCTTAATAAGTTTAAAGCAGGTACTTGGGAAATCAGACTTTCTTGGAATGCGACAAAAGAATATAAAGGCGGTAATATTGTTGTAACAGTAAATGTAGAAGACAATCGTTTAGAATCTGCAGTTACACTTAAAGAAGGTACATCTGTTACTTATAATATGGATGCACAGGAAATGAAGAAGGCTTTATTTAAATCAATTGATTTTAGTAAGTCTACATTACCTTCAAAAGATGAATTATCAGTAGATGATTTCACTTATGAATATTTTGGTACAAATGTTGTTGCCGGTAATATTGATGGTGGTATAAAACAGTGGGCTCCTGTTGAAGGTGGTAAAGTTACTTTATTAGATTATCCACAGATGCCAGCAGGTGAACAGAAAGTAAGAATCACTTATAAAGGTAATAGTGATTATCGTCCAAGCACAAGCGGTGAGACAACTATTACTGTTAAGAAGGCAAAAGTAAAGGTGAGTGTTCATTCTACTAATATTTTTGCGGATGAAGAATTATCAAAGGATTTCATTACTACAAATCCAGCGGATAAGTTCGATGTATATACTGTTTATGCAGGCGCTACAAGTAATGTAAGTTTAGGTCTTTATTTAGATCTTCCTTCTCGTTTCACTGATAATGAAGTTGTTATAAAGGCTCTTGATCCTGTAGTAGAAAAGGTATTTGGTAAATCATTTACTCAGATGATGCAGGATGGTGTGACTGTTGGTGAATTAAGAAAACTATTCAGCACTCAGGAACTATTAGACTTATTAGAAAAGTTACATATCGACACAGGTACATTTGGACAAATCTTAAAAGTTATCAACAAATTACCTGGTATTGCAGATAATGTACGTGTTGGATTTGGTACTCCAAATAGAACTGGTTTATATGCGGTCACTGCAGTTACTGACAACAAGAACTATGAAACTGGTGTTGGTATTGGTGCATTACTTGTAAAACAGCATGTAAAGGGTGTTAAATTAATATGGAATCAGAAGTTAACTAAGATTTCTAAAGAAGAAGCTCAGAACTTTGATTTCAAGGCTACAGTTACATATAATGGTGAAGCTGTTTCTGATGAAAACGTTCATTACTTATATACTGGTGTACAGTCTAACTTAAAGCCTTATTCTAGTACAACTAAGGCACCTACTGAACCTGGTGTATATACTATGACAGCAGTGACTGTAGGTGGAAACTATAAGGCAGCACCTATTATTCGTACATTTACAATCACAAAGTAATAGATTTATATAGGCTTAACGACTTATGTTGTTAAGTCTTTTTTTGTGTTATATGGCTTTCTTTTTCAAATTTAAATACTTTCTTTTTTTCTCATATTTTTATGATAGAATAGGGAATGTGAAAAGGTAGGTTTATAATATGCAAAGGGAATCAATACGTATGTATGCTTATGCGATTGACTTTGATTTGATCAAAGTTGATTTATCATTAAATTATTATAACGGAATTTCAAGTCAGTATTATTTAAAAAATTTAGATACAAGTGAAGTCAAGATACTTAAAGGCGAAGCGACTGAGAAAGAAAATGGATTCCAGTCGTATCTTTTGCATACAGACTTTTCTGTAGGTACAAGATATAAAGTGTTTGATAATCATGGTCTCGCTTGTTTTTTAGATTTTAGTCAGCTTTCTATGAGTAAAGAGTTTGATGATCATTTTTATTATGATGGTGATGATTTAGGCAGTCATTATACAAAAGAGAAAACAACATTCAAGGTTTGGTCACCTCTTTCTACGGAAGTTGTATTAAAAATTTGGAAAGATGAAGATCTTCATTATTATCCTTTAAAAAGAGGAGATAAGGGGGTCTATAGTACAACTATTAAGAAAGATCTAGATGGTTATGAATATGTTTATATTATTGGAATGAATGAGGAATCCACTGAAACAGCGGATCCATATGCTTATTCTTGTACAGCTAATATGCATAGTTCAGTTGTCATTGATTTAGATAAAGTTAGAAGAGTCGATTATCCTTTGACAGAACTAAAACATAATACAGATGCAGTTATTTATGAAGTAGGTGTCAGAGACTTCTCTGTGGATGAATTTGGACAGATCACACATAAAGGTAAGTTCTTAGGTTTCTGTGAAGAAGGCACAGTGACTAAGAATGGCTTTTCATCAGGTATGGACTATTTAGATATGCTTGGTGTGACTCATGTACAGTTATTACCTGTTAATGATTATGCAACTGTGGATGAAGATCATCCAGATTTACTTTATAACTGGGGTTATGATCCAGCACAATATAATGTACCTGAAGGCAGTTATATTACTGATCCTAATGATGGTTATAAGAGAATTCAGGAATGTCAGCGTATGGTACGCCGTATTCATAAGCATAATATGAGAGTCATTCTTGATGTAGTCTATAATCATATGCATGATGTAAATAATAATGCATTAGAAAAGACAGTCCCTTATTATTTCTTTAGAAGAGATGACAAGGGTGAATTATCTAATGGTTCATGGTGTGGGAATGATTTAAATAGTACTGCTAAGATGTGTCGTAAATATATTTTAGATATGTGCAAGAGATGGCAGGTTCTTTATGGTGTAGATGGCTTTAGAATGGATCTCATGGGTATTGTGGATATTGATACAGTGAATATGATTTATGAACAGGGCCATTCATTAGATTCTTCATTTATGCTATATGGTGAAGGATGGAATATGGGTACTGCATTACCTGATTCAGAAAAGACAATAATTGAAAATAACCATAAAACACCTCATGTAGGTTTCTTTAATGATCATTTCAGAGATACAATCAAGGGACCTAATCAGATGGAAGTCAAAGGCTATACATCTGGGGATACATATAAGACAAATGAAGCCATTATCGCAATGTGTGACTACAATAAGTTCTCATCAATAGAACAGAGTATTAACTATGCTGAATGTCATGATAATGCGACTGTATTTGATAAATTCATTATTTCTAATGGACATGAAGATGAATATTGTCGTCAGAAGAGATGCTTATTAACACTTGCAATGACTATTCTAGCTCAGGGTGTTCCTTTTATTCATGCCGGACAGGAATTCTTAGGAACTAAGAATGGTAATCAGAATTCTTATAATGCAGGAGATGCAGTCAATAAATTAGACTGGGAACGTCATGACCGTTATATGAATGTTGTACAGGCTGTAAAGTTCTTTATAGATTTAAGAAAAAACAACAAGTGCTTTAGATATTATGACTATGAAGAGATGCATCAGCATGTATTTATCAACAATATCTACTATCGTATGGTAGAATATCATTTGACTCAGGATGAAGGAGATTACAAAGAATTTAAGATTTATTTTAATCCTTCATATGATGTGATTACTATTGGTATTGAAGATGATTTTAAGATATTATATAGTATGTCAAATGAAAGAATAGAAAATGGACAGCTCAATGTATTTGGTGTATCCATGGTTGTATGTGCAAGATAGGAGAATGTAATGAAATTAATTGTTGGATTAGGAAATCCTGGTAAAGAATATGATATGACAAGACATAATACAGGATTTTATTGTTTAGATGTCTTAAGTGATGAAATGAATCAATCTATTGATAAAGAAAAGTTCAAAGGCTTATATACTAAATTCAAGTATAAGGGTGAGGATGTTATCTTACTTAAGCCTCAGACTTATATGAACAATTCTGGTGAATCTGTTGCGGCAGTGATGCAGTTCTTCAAGATTCCTGTTGAAGATCTATTAGTTATTTATGATGATATGGATATGCCTACTGGTAAGCTTCGCTTAAGAGAAAAAGGCAGCGCGGGTGGACATAATGGAATCAAGAGTATTATTGCTCATGTAGGTACTCAGAACTTCAAGCGTATTCGTGTAGGTATTTCTAAGAATAAGCTTTATAGTGTAGTGGACTGGGTACTTGGACACTTCTCTAAGGAAGAAGAAAAGCTAATCTCAGAAGGTGCTAAACGTGCGACAGAAGCTGTTTTATGTTATTTAGATGATAGTTTTAATAAAGCGATGAATAAATATAACTAGGTGATTGTTTTGGAAAAAATACTGAATCTTTTAAAAGATAATCAGGCCCTACGTACCTTAGATACAGACAATGGAACTATTGTCACAAACTCAACTAGCGATGAGGCTTATCTCATTGCTGGTTCTTTTTGGCATAATCCGAGAAAAATCCTGATTATTAAAAACAACCAATATGAGGCATTTAACCTCTATAAAACATTAACTGAACTTGTGAATCAGGTGGTCTATTTCCCTGCAGATGAATCATTACGTGTTGAATCAGTGGCTTATTCTTATGAACTATTAGGTGAGAGAATTAATGCATTATATGCGATGACACAGGATAAACCGATGATCTGTGTCTGTCATATGCATTCAATGACACGTTATATTACTCCTGTAGACCTTTTTAAAAAGAGTATTATAAGCTTGAAGAAGGGAGATACGATTGATCCTTTAGAACTCAAGAAGATGTTACAGTTTATTGGATATAAGAATACGCAAAGAGTTGATTCACCTTTCTATTATTCTAGACGAGGGGAAGTACTTGATGTTTATACAATCCAATATGACCATCCTGTGCGTATTGAATTCTTTGATGATGAAATAGAAGAAATCTCTTTCTATGATAAAGACTCACAAAGACGAACAAATAAAATAGAGTCTATCGATATTCTTCCAGCTACAGATATGATGTATGAAGATGATGGCTTATCGCAGGTAGAAGCATCTATTCAGACATTAAAAGATAAGATGACTGTCAAGGATGATTTCAAGGATGAACTTGAACAGACCTATGCATTAGATATTGAGTCACTTAAAGCACATGATTATAATCCACGTATTTATCAGTATTTAGGTTTATTCCCTGAAACGGCCACAATCATGGATTATGCACGTGATTATACAATTATTACTGCATCTCTCGCTTCTATTCTTGCTTCTTATAAGACATATATGGAAGAGAACTACCTCTATTACCATGAATTAGAAGAAATAGGACAGATGATCAGAGGACTTAAACTGATTAATAATCCTCAGACTATATTAAAACGTCAGAATGTAGACTTTGTTCGATTTAGAGAAAATGATCAACAGATCATGTTTATGACGCAGCCTGTCATGATTTCTATGGCTAATGAAAAAATCTTTATTAGTCAGTTAAAGGATTTACTCACATACAATCGTGTCATGATTGGTGTAGATGAAAAGCGTCAGATCGATGTATTAGTCAACTTATTTACCGATCATGCTATTCCTTTTACTCTCACAAGTGCCACAAATAAGATCTATGATGGCGTTAATCTATTCTTAGGACATTTACCTTGTGGAATGAACTTTGTAGAAGAGAAGACTGTATTACTCACAAGCCAGGAACTTTTCAAGGTACAAGAAACAAAGAAGAAATATATTAAATACAGAGATGCGACTAAAATCTCTGACTACAATGAATTAAAGGTAGGAGACTATGTTGTTCATGATACAAATGGTATTGGACAATATATGGGTATTGAAACATTAGTCGTTGATGGTGTGCATAAGGATTATCTACATATTGCTTATAAAGGTAATGATATCCTCTATGTTCCAGTAGAACAGTTCCAGTTAATTAGAAAATATTCATCTAGAGATGGTAAACCACCTCGTATTCATGCTTTAGGCTCACCTAAATGGGCAAAAGAGAAAGCAAGAGTCAGACAGAAGGTAGATGGTCTTGCTGATGATCTGATTAACTTATATGCAGAAAGAATGAGACAGCCAGGTTTTGCGTTTGAACCTGATGGGGATCTTCAATTAGAGTTTGAAAGTGAGTTTGGTTATGAATTGACTCCAGACCAGGCACAGGCTGTAGAAGAAATCAAGAAAGATATGGAAACACCACGTCCTATGGATAGACTATTATGTGGGGATGTTGGGTTTGGTAAGACAGAAGTGGCTTTAAGAGCCTGCTTTAAGGCAATTGTATCGAAGAAACAGTGTGCTTTCCTATGTCCTACAACTATTCTTTCTTCCCAGCATTATCGTACGATGCAGAAACGTTTTGAGAAGTTCCCAGTGAATATTGCGTTACTCAATCGTTTTACGACGACTAAAGAAAAGAAACAGATTCTATCTGATTTAAAGGAAGGTAATATTGATTTATTAGTTGGTACACATCGTATTTTATCCAAGGATGTAGAGTTCAAGGATTTAGGGTTACTATGTATCGATGAAGAACAGCGTTTTGGTGTGAGACAGAAAGAGAAGATCAAGAACCTTAGAAAAACAATTGATGTTCTTACACTCACTGCCACACCAATTCCGCGTACATTACAGATGTCCATCATGGGAATTAGAGGACTCTCACAAATAGAAACACCACCATTAAATAGATTACCTGTACAGACCTATGTATCAGAAAAAAGTTGGGCTCTCATTAAACAGGTGATTGAAAGAGAATTATCACGTAATGGTCAGGTATTCTATCTTCATAATAGAACAGAGAATATCTATGAAATAGCCTCTACTTTACAGACTCTCTTACCTCATGCACGTATTGGGGTAGGACATGGTCAGATGGATAAGACAGAACTAGAAGATGTCATGACTGATTTCGTAGAAAAGAAATATGATATCTTAGTATGTACAACTATTATTGAGACAGGTATTGATATACCGAATGCGAATACGATTATTATTGAGAATGCGGATAAGTTTGGTTTAGCACAGCTTTATCAGATCAAAGGACGTGTTGGTAGAAGTGCACGTATTGCGTATGCTTATCTTCTCTATACAAAAGATCGTGCTATGACAGAAGAAGCCCAAAAGAGACTCACTGCCATTAAGGAATTCACACAATTAGGCTCTGGTTATAAGATTGCGATGAGAGACCTGTCTATTAGAGGAAGTGGTGATATTCTTGGTGGTGAACAGGCTGGATTTATTGATCAGGTCGGTTTTGATATGTACATGAAGATCTTGCAGGATGCGATAGATGAAAAGCAGGGTAAGATCAAGGAAGATGATACAGTTCCATCACGTAATATATCTGTGGATGGTTATATTCCAGAAGACTATGTAGAGAGTGATATGGAGAAATTGGAACTCTACCAGCGTGTTTATAAAGCCAATGACTTAGAAGCCCTCAAACGTGTGGAACAGGAATTAACAGACCTTTATGGTGTATTACCATCACAGATACGTAATATTGTCGTAAAGAGAAGATTTGATATCCTCTCACATGATCCACTTATTGAAGATGTCAAGGATGGAAGCCAGGGATTAGAGATGCGTTTCTCTAAAGTCTTCTTAGAAGACCTAGATGGACAGAAGTTCTTTGCATATGTGAATCATATGTTCAAGAAACCACAAATGAAATATACAGAAGGTATGTTGACGATTGTGAGTGGTATGGAACCATACTATGTTTCTGCATCGACTGAATTTTTAGACACAGTTTTAAAACAATATTATAAAACACACACTAGTGTTTAAAAATAAAATAAGGTAGAATAGGAAAAAAGGGGGGAGTATCAATGAAAATTATTGATTTATTAAATGAAGATAAAGTGACTTTATCTTTTGAAGTATTTCCACCTAAAACAAGTGGCAGATATGAAAATGTCTTAAAAGCTGCAGAAAAGATTGCATCTTTAAATCCAAATTTCATGTCTGTGACTTATGGTGCAGGTGGAGGAACAAGTGCACATACTGTGGCACTTGCGAAAGATATCCATGAGAAATATGGTGTTGAAGTCATGGCGCATTTGACATGTGTCTCTTCTACAAGAGAACATGTAGAATCCATGGTCGAACAGTTTAAAGAGAATGGTATTGAAAACATCATGGCATTAAGAGGAGATATTCCATCTGATGGTAAGGTGGGAGAAGATTACCAGTATGCCTGCCAGTTAATTAAAGAATTGAAAGCGAAAGGTGATTTCTGTATTGGGGCAGCATGTTATCCAGAAGGACATGTAGAATCACCTAGTATTAAGGAAGATATCCAGCATCTAAAAGAGAAGGTAGAAGCGGGGGCAGACTTCTTAACAACACAGATGTTCTTTGACAACAATGTTTTCTATAACTTCTTATATAAGATCAAGGAAGCAGGAATCGATGTACCTGTAGTAGCTGGTATTATGCCTATCACAAATGCGAAGCAGGTAAGTCGTGCTGTACAGATGTCAGGTACATCTATTATTCCTTATCGTTTTAAGATGATGGTGGATGCGTTTGGTGATAATCCTGAAATCATGAAGCAGGCTGGTATTATTTATGCTTCTGAACAGATTATTGATTTGATTGCGAATGGTGTAAAACATATTCATGTTTATACTATGAATAAACCAGATGTTGCTGAAGGTATTATGAATAATTTATCGGAGCTTCTTAAATGATAGAAATCAATCGTAAAGAAGCATTACGATACTTAGGATATCGTCAATCCATTGAAGGCGATCTCACAGAAATCAATAACGCACTTGATCACTGTATCGAAGTATTACAGAAAACAGCTGTACCGCGTCATATTGTGAAAAGATTTCCTGTCACAATAGAGAATCATACAATCACCATTGGTGATATGGTGATTCATAGTCGTAATCTAGAGAATAACTTAAAAGGCTGTCATGCTGTTTATCTCTTTGCGGCTACAATTGGAATAGAAGTCGATCGTTTGATTAAACGTACAGAACTGACTAAGATGAGTGATGCAGTGATCTATCAAGCAGCGGGGGCAGCGATGATAGAAGCGTATTGTGATGAAGTGAATGAAGAACTCAATCAGGAGGCTCATAAGAATAATGAATTCTTAAAGCCACGCTTTTCGCCTGGTTATGGAGATCTTGCATTAGATCATCAAAAAGATTTTATGCGTATATTACAGATGGATAAGATTGGTATCAGTTTATTAGAAAGTCTCTTAATGGTCCCATCCAAGTCAGTGACGGCGATCATTGGTATTACACATCACGCACAGCCACGTCATACAAAAGACTGTGCCAATTGTCCTGCACAATGTGAATTCAGGAGGGTAGAGTAATGGGATTTAAAGAAAGACTGACAAAAGAATGGTTATTCTGGGATGGTGGTACTGGTTCAGTACTTCAAAGCTGGGGCTTACAGGCTGGTGAACTACCTGAAACATGGAATATCATTCATCCAGAAAAGATTGTAGAATTAAATAAAGGTTATCTAGAAGCAGGATGTGATATTATTAACACCAATACATTTGGTGCTAATAGATTAAAATATCCTGATAATCTAGAAGAAATAGTTACAAAAGCAGTAGAACATGCAAAAAAGGCAAGAGAACTTACAGGACGTGCTGATGCCCTGATTGCGCTTGATTTAGGTCCTACGGGTAAACTCTTAGAACCACTAGGAGATTTATCATTTGATGATGCAGTGGATATCTATGCAGAAGTCATTGAGTATGGAACTAAAGCGGGGGCAGATGTGATCCTTATTGAAACAATGCAGGATAGCTATGAATTAAAAGCTGCAGTACTAGCCGCTAAGGAACATTCAGATCTTCCAGTATGTGCCACTGTCGTATTTGATGAAAAAGGTAAGATGTTGACAGGTGGTACACCTGAATCAGTTGTTGCCTTACTTGAAGGGTTACATATTGATGCATTAGGTATTAACTGTTCATTAGGTCCTCGTCAAATTAAGCCATTTGTAGAAAGAATGATTCAAGTCTCTTCTACACCAATTATTGTGACACCAAATGCAGGCTTACCTCAGACAGATGATGAAGGTCATACTTATTATGATATGAGTGCAGATGACTTTGCGTTAGAGATGAAAGAGATTGCCTCTTTGAATGTACATGTACTTGGAGGATGTTGTGGAACAACACCAGAATATCTCTCTAAAACTATTGAATTAGTGAAAGATTTACCTATTGAACCACCTGTAAAGAAGAATATGAGTGTTGTGACTTCATTCTCTCAGAGTGTAGAAATAGGACCTAAGCCAGTGATTATTGGTGAACGTATTAATCCAACAGGTAAAAAGAAATTTAAACAGGCCTTACGTGATGGAGATATTAACTATATTTTATCTGAAGGTTTAAAACAGGAAGATGCAGGGGCACATATTCTAGATGTCAACGTAGGTTTACCAGAAATTGATGAACCTAAGATGATGGTAGAAGTGATGAAGAAATTACAATCTGTCATTGCATTGCCATTACAGATTGATACATCAGATCCAATCGCCTTAGAAGCAGCTTTAAGACATTATAATGGGAAAGCCATGATTAACTCAGTCAATGGTAAACAGGAATCCATGGATGCTGTTTTCCCTCTTGTTCAGAAATATGGTGGTGTTGTCGTAGGACTTGCCTTAGACGAAGATGGTATTCCTGATAATGCGGCAGATCGTATTCGTATTGCAAAGAAAATTTATAAAGAAGCAGGTAAATATGGTATTGAACCTAAGGACATCGTAATCGATGGACTCGCTATGACTATTTCATCAGATCCTACTTCTGCCATTGCGACATTAGAAACACTACGTATTATTAGAGATGAACTTCATGGACATTCTATTCTAGGTGTCTCTAATATCTCTTTTGGTCTTCCACAAAGACCCATTGTGAATGCGAACTTCTTTACTATGGCGATGCAGTCAGGACTCAGCTGTGCAATCATCAATCCTTCATCAGAAGCAATGATGAAATCATATCGTGCCTATCTTGCCTTAAGTGGACTCGATACAAACTTTACAGAATATATTAGCGCCTATGGTAATAGTGCACCAGCCACTCCTATAAAGAGTGAAGCTGTTGATATGTCGTTATATGAAAGTATCAAGCGTGGTATGAGTGAAAATGCAGGTAAAGCGACAAAGAAACAGCTTGAGTCTAAAGAAGGATTAGAAATCATCAATGAAGAATTGATTCCTGCCCTTGATGAAGTAGGTAAAGGCTTTGAAAAAGGCACAATCTTTCTGCCACAGTTGTTAATGAGTGCAGAAGCAGCCAAAGCTGCTTTCGCAGTCATTAAGGATTCCATGGCAGGAAAACCAAGAAAAATGAAAGGAAAAATCATCATTGCGACAGTTAAAGGTGATATTCATGATATTGGAAAGAATATTGTGAAAGTCATGTTAGAAAACTATGGCTATGATGTTATTGATCTTGGTAAAGATGTACCACCAGAACAAATTGTGGATACAGCCATTCAAGAAGATGTAAAACTTGTAGGACTCAGTGCTTTAATGACAACGACAGTTGTGAGTATGGAAGATACAATTAAGTTGTTGAAGGAAAAGAAGCCTGATACATTAACAGTTGTAGGTGGAGCCGTTATGACTCAGGAATATGCAGATCGTATCGGTGCAGATTGTTATGCGAAAGACGCAATGGAAACAGTGCGTTTTGCGGATAAAGTATTTGGAGGAGAATAAAAATGAGAAGAATATTGACAGTTATAACTTCAATCGCATTAACTTTTGCGTTATCATTCTCAGCCGCTTTTGCGAGTGATGATGCGTTAATCAAATCACAGAACTATTTAAAGACAATTACTTTAGATAGTCCTGATGCAGTTATTGCGTATGAAGCAGCAGGATTTGAAGCAGATGGTAAAGCTGATTCTTTATTAGAAAACTTTAAGGATGTAGATTATACAACTGCCTCTTATGGCGATTTAGCTAAATCTATTATTGCGATTTCTTTATTAGGGGATAACCCTGCAGATTTCAATAAGACTAACTTAGTAGAAATCTTAGAAAACAGAGTACAGGCTGATGGTACTCTTACAGATGATAAAAATGGTGGATGTGGAGCTACTATTTGGACATTAATGGCTTTAGAAACAGTGAATTCAGATAAAACAAAAACTGTTGCAGATAAGCTTTCAACTATGGCCATGGACAATGGTGCATATTGGTATGAATACCAGGGTCCAAATGCGGATCTAGATACAACTGGATGGGCTATGGAAGCATTAAGTGTTGCAGGACGTTCTACTTATGATGCAGCTATCTCAAAAGCATATACTTTTGTACAGTCTAAGTTAAATAGTAAAGATGGCTCTTATGATATTGGATGGGGCGGTAATGCAGATACACAGTCTTGTGTATTAGAAGGATTACATGCGGCTGGTTATAAATTAGATGATCAGGCATATAACTATCTTCTTTCTTATCAGAATGAAGATGGTACATTCAATGCATTAAACTATAACACATACCAGCTTGAACCAAACGCTTATGCATCAGTAGAAGGAGCAAGAGCACTTGGTGTCATCAATAACGGAAGCTTTGTATTAAAGGCAAGAAAAGATTATACAAAGACTATCTCAAATAGTACTACACCAGAAAAACCTGAGACTAAACCTGGTACTACTACAACTAAACCAGCTGTAAAGCCAGAAACAACAACTACAACAGAACCAAAGAAAGAAACAGTAAAGAAAGTCAACACAGGTGACAATACAAATGCGATGGCTTATGTAGTGGCTGCAATTGCGGCAATTGGTGTGATTGCATTAACTATAAAAAGTAAGAAGAAGTAATGAAGAAATTCACGACTAAAAAATTAGCGATTGCCTTTGTCGCAATCGCTTTTCTCTTTATATTTGGCTTTACAGCTTATCGTGGTGTAACTGGACAATTCCAGTCTCAACCTACTATTAGTAATGAAGTAAAGAGCGCCACAAAGAAGAAAGATACTTCTAAAAAAGAAGAAACAAAACAAGAAGAGACAAAACAAATAGAGTCACAAGAAGAATCAAAGAAGACTGATACAAAATCATCTGATTCTTCTAGTAAACAAGAGACTAAGAAGCAGGAAACAAAGAAAACAGAGACAAAATCCGCTTCTAGTAAACAAGAGACTAAGAAACAAGATACAAAAAAGACAGAAACAAAATCTTTTTCTACTAAACATAAGACAAAGAAGACAGAAACAAACACTTCTTCTAGTAAACATGAAACATCTGCGCCTCAGCATGTAGAAACACCTAAGCAGGACACACCTGTAAAACAGACAGTTTCTATTAAAGTCATTGGCATTAATACGACAATGATGCAGGGAAATATAGAAGTGAATAGTTCTTCTACGGCTTATAGTGTCTTAAGAGAACTTGCGAAACAGAATGGTAAGAGTATCTCTACAAAAGGGTTTGGGTCTACTGTTTATGTATCAGGTATAGATGGATTAAAGGAATTTGATCATGGACCAAGTTCTGGATGGATGTATAAAGTGAATGGTACACCACCAAATATTGGGGCAGGTGCCTATAAAGTGAAAGCAGGAGACACAGTCATCTGGTATTATGTTAACGCCCAGTAATAAGACAAGAGAAATCTGTTTGATAGGTATTCTTGCCGCAGTGAATATTGCCTCTAGAGTCGCAATGCAGGCCTTACCTAATTTTAAACCTGTTACATCTATCATTATTATATCTGTTCTCTTATTTGGCTTATCATTTGGTATTAAACTGACAGTAGTCACTACGATTGCCTCAAATATGATCTTAGGCATGGGAACATGGACAATCTTTCAGATTCTCTCATGGGTAGTCATCTGTTTATTCACTCAATGTATCAGTGATTTCTATAAGAAAATCAACAAAGAACCCCCATTACTTCTTATGGCTCTCTATGCCTTTTTAATGGGGTATGTCTTTGGTTTTGTTGTCTCACTCGAACAATTAATTATAGGTGGTCCTGTCTGGTTTGGTATCTATTATGCCCAGGGGCTCTTATTTGATACATTCCATGCAGTAGGTAATTTTGTTTTTTACTTACTTTGTGCACCTATACTTATGCGTTTATTTAAAAAAGAAATGTCTCAATATACGAAAGACTATTACAAGTGATTCAATTACGGATCACTTTTTATTATGTAATAAACATATCATCAACATCTAAAAGATACATTTTACATATGATATAGAAAGTCTATAATCACAAGTGGATGGAGGTTAAAACTATGACACCATTATTTCCACGTGTTCAAGAAGTAGAAAACATATTTCACAAAATACTCGCAAGTAAAGAAGCTTGTGCAAGACTGAGAGAAACATTCAATTCAAGTCTAGAAGACTTTCAGGGATCAGAAGAATTAAACAATGAGACCTTTTCAAAAGTCGTTCTAGATAGTTATTCAAATCAGGATATCAGTGCATTACTACTCGCCATATGTGGTAAATCTATGTTTGATTTATTACGTGATGCTTATTTGGTTCCTCAAACATTTCATGGTAAAGCAGGAGAAAATCCAGTACTACTTACATCACCTTCTGGAGATCTGTTAGAGGGGAAGGATGTCTCACACCATACAATGAGACGTTTTAAAAATATCCTCTCACAACATCAGCCTGTTCCCCGTTCCCTTGTTTATCTGGCTGATGGCTATGATATAGAACGTTATTATAAGCATGATGGATCAGTAGACCAGAGAAAGACAGATGCAGTCAGAGGCATCTTACTTCTTTATGCACTTCCTGATACTAAGAAGCTTCATCTAACAGCTGCGCAGGTTTATGCAATCATCTGGGATACATTCTTCAGTATTCAAAAAGAAGCACCTCTTGCTCGTTTCTATTATGGACAGGAAACAGGAGAGAAGAATGATAAAGACTATGATGAAATCGCAATATTACTTCCTACTCATTTGTTTAGAAGACAGATGGTTGAAAATATGGAAATCATTGATGGATTAGTTCTATCTTGTAGAGAAAAAATGATGGCTGAAGCCGGTAATGATAGTTTGGAGTTGTAATTATGCCTAGAATCGGATTACGTATTATTAAAACAAGTATTGCCGTCTTCATCATCATGGTATTATTCACTCTCTTTGGTGTACAGAGATCACCTTTCTATGTCCTTATAACCACAATTATCTGTATTCAGCCAGATAAAGAGAATGAAAAAAACCAGGCACTTGTAAGAGCCCTCGGCACACTTATAGGGGCTATTACTGGGGCTATTGTCATGTTTTTACAGCCTTTCATCCATATTGATCTCGCATGGGATTTACTTAATGCATTATTTATTATGTTGACTATTTACTTAACAGTCTTATTTAAAGTACAACATATGGCATTTATGGCCTGTGTGGCTTATCTAAGTGTTGCAGTTATTCCTCATGCTGGTATTTCACCTTATGCATTCTTATTCTATCGTGTCTTAGATACATGTATTGGTGTAGGGGTAGGTTATCTTGTCTGTACTTTACACTTACCAGTTAAAAGAAGAAATGATGTTCTCTTTGTAGCTGAACTTGATGATATGGAACAGACAGCACACCAGCAGTTAAATAACTTCAATAAGACTCAATTGAATAAACTTGTAGATGATGGTGCCTTGTTTACTATCATCACTAAAAGAACACCTGCATCCATGCAGGCAGAAATTGAACATCTTAAACTACATCTACCAGTGATCGCATTAGATGGCGCAATATTGTATGACGTACCAAAAAACGAACTATTATGTACCTATTCCTTACCACAAACATTAGGTTCAAAAATCACTCGATTATTAGATGATAAACATCTTAATTACTTTTATCACGTTCTCAAAGACGATGTATTATTGACATATTATAATAGTTTCGACCAGTCCGAACAAATGGACTATTATGATATGATGCGTCAATCCCCTTATCGTAATTACATCTTTGGATTGCCTTCACACTCATATCAACCTCTTTATATCAGTGTTCTTAATACAAAAGAGATTATCTATGATATTATAGATGACCTGATAGATTTAGGATTACATAAACAATTGCGCTATTTTGTAGAAGAAGATTATTTTGAAGGTATGTGCTTACTTAAGATATTGTCTTATGAAGCGACACCTCAAAACATGCTGGAAAGATTAAAGGAAAAGTTAGATATTAAAGAAAGTCTTGTCTATGGTTCATCTGATTCAATATGTGATGTCATAGTACCGGACAATGATTTCAATAGTATAGTAAAAAGTATTCATAACGAATATGAAGGAATTCAAATGAAAAGAAGACAGCCACAATAGCTGTCTTCTTTTCATTCATGGGGGAGTCTCAATGTATATTCAATTCATAAATAAATCCTTTCGTTTGTCATAGGCGGAAACCCACTGCCAATAGGTGGTGGGAGGAGCCTCGTAAATCGTTATCTATTATCCATGACTTTCAACATATTTTTGTACAGTTGCTGATGACACTTCTCCAATGCTACAAGCAAAATAACCATCTGACCAAAATGTTTTTTCCTTTCAATACTGTTTTGATAAGACCGAACTATACTTATGCCATAAGCGGTATGTTGTTTCCTGCTTTACAATTCAAACTCTATCTGCTGTATCGTAACTTAATAAGAAATGTATATGA